>Ga0325404_1003453_pt1 | contig 16826 bp, 11 predicted proteins | sample PopdelMetagenome_18_FD_205664 | JGI IMG/M metagenome (GOLD analysis project Ga0325404, IMG submission 205664) | Populus deltoides microbial communities from Bellville, Georgia, United States - Xylem-Control-R1 | ecosystem: Host-associated > Plants > Phyllosphere > Stem > Wood/Secondary xylem... | reverse complement strand
TTGCTTGACCGCTTTTTATGTTCGGCTTGTTTTAACTCGCAAGTGCACGAGTGTGCGATGTAGCAATTAACTCGGTAAAATCAAGGTCATATCCACAGAGAGCTAGATCTGGAAATTAAGCTAGGTAACAAAAAAAACTCAAGAGAAATTAAATTAACAATAACTTGGTTGAAAATAATTGATGGATTTGTTTTCAAAGATGAAAAAGTGTAAATAGATTTTAAATGACAAGAAAAAGTAAGTCTTGGTCCAAATCAATTTTAATGGTGATGTATTGGTGATTCCTTCAACATATATAAGATAACTCAACCTAATATCAAATTGTATCAGGAATGAAGATGTCAATAACTTGGTATGATCCCGTTACGTGGGAAATTCTGCGGAATTTTTAGTAAAAAAAAATTTACACCAAATAAAAAATAACACATATAAATAAATATATTTCTAGGTCGTGACAATTATGACATTGAAAAACAAGAATGTGCATTTAATTATATGAATTTACTTATCTTTGTTTTATAAACATAAATTGAATGAGAACTAAAAAAGGTTCCTACGATGAATTAATGTGTTTATAATGGTTTGAAACCTTGTTGATACAAAGGAGGCTGCTAGAGTCCCTACCAGAAAATTAGCAAATACAAACAGAAATAGCGACATAAATTTTTTATCGGTATATTGCGATGACCTTTATCGATAGAATTTTCTATCCTTGTATCTATTGGTAAGTACTGACATAAAAATTCCCTTGGTATTTACCAAGGGAATTGCAGTAGGAAAATAAGGAATGGAAAAAAAAACCAAACAAGACGATGACATGTAACTTTTATAGACAACATTACCAACATAATTAACCCGATGGTAAAGTATGTTCATAAATATGCCAAGAGAAAAATTTTCTTGGTATAGACCGAGGAAATTACGGAGGGTATTATAATGAGATTAAAAAAAGACAAATCATATAGTGACGTGATATTTTTACTAATAAAATGACTGACGAAGTTATTGACGGAATAATTCTTTTGGTCATGCCATCAATAATATTTAATTTATGACCTAACGATTGACCCTTCTCTCCCCTTTCCTCATTTTTCTTTTTTATTATGCATTTTTTTCTACAATCCAAATCTCAACACAATTCAACCTCCCACAACAAATCTAGCCACCACAACACTCAATTTGTCAGCATCTGTATTCTTATTCAAATTTTATTAAGGATTTTCTACTTTAAGTAAGAAAATCTACCCTTTTTTTTATTTGAACACAATTTTAAAATGTTAATTTTTTTTTATATATTTGTAGTATATGTATTTTGTTTGGGTGTTTACTTGTTTTATAGTTTTTTTCTTATACAAATTTTTTGCCTGGATTTATGATTTGTACATGTTAGGGTTTGTTTTAGATTTTGTAAAATTATATTTGTTCGTAAATTAATGAAACTTATGTTGAATTTTTTATTTGGGTGTTTTGTGATGAAATAAATAAAAGCTTATTTAACAAGTTTGTTTTATATTTTGTCAATTTTATTGCCAAGTTGAAATTTTTGGTAAATGTATAGAAATTTGAATTTATGTAGATAATTGATAATAAATTAAAAGTACTATTGAAATAGATTGAATAAGTTTGAGTTAAATCAATATTTGTACAAATTTATTTAGTTAATGTAGTTAATAATACATGTTGTCATCATTATTTTATATAGGTTTGATATAAGTAATGGATAGTCATTTATGGATGTATATAGATTCACCCCAAGAGTTGTAGAAGATGGATTATTATAATGAAATTCAAGGTTTTATTAATTATGCAATATCTAATTTGAGAAATATTAGTGGAAAGGGTATTAAATATCCATTTAAGAGGTGTAAAAATAAAAAAAATTCGATCTATATATTGTAATGATGCATCTTTTATAAAAAAAGGTTCATAGAGAAATACTTATGTTGGTATGCACACGGAGAAGTATATGTTCCTCGCGATATCATGGTAAGAATGATGGTTGGGTCAACTTCTAAGTTTAGTAACATGCATGGAGTTGCAGATGATAATAGTAATCCTTATAGGAAATTTGTTATGGATATGATGAGAATGAATTAGGGTCATACTGGTCAATGTCCAATCATATATGAAGAACCTAATGTAGATGCAGGCATGTTTTTTGATCTTTTGAAAGATTTTGATGAACCATTGCATAAATGTTCACCATGAAGTCAGATCATGGGTTGAGTGAGGTTGATTATGACAGAATTGTCGAATGAGCAAGAAGCATTTTATTTGAAAGGAACAAACTGAAAGAGAACTTTTGTACTACTAAGTCAATGATGAAACCACTAATAGAGGAATCATAGTAGATGCCCATCATGATTCGATCAAAATTAATTTAAAGGCTAGACTCTGTAATATTGACGATGTCTTTGTTTTCACCAAGCAATATCAACAAGTTTATTACACATACACTCTTTTCTTTATAAAGGATAGTTCAAAAGTTGATTGATTATCCATAGTGAAAATCAAATCCAGGGGTCGCGATGAGGTTGTTCAGGATGATAATGATGAATTAATAATGGAAGATGATATCTTTCAACTTGGTGAATTAGTTGATCCATATTGAGTTGCTCAGTCTAATAATATAGAAAAAAATTCAAATTTTCACATCACTGAGACTATGTTTGTTAATGTTGATGTTGAAGAGTTGAATGATGTTTTGAGCTACAACAAACATACACAAGTCGATGAAGATGATAGCGATGAAATTAGTATAGAAGATTGCAATGGAGTTAAGGACGAGTCAATTGACGAAGAAGAAAACAATTCTGATTAATTTGCACAACATGAATGTGTAATGCCATAAACTATAATGTAAGATTTATGGACAAAATTCACTTTAATGTAATGACAATGATGTTAATTTATTATTGAATGACAAGGGAATATTTATTTTATTATTGTGATGTGAACTGGTGTTATTGTATTGTGTGCGCAGTTGTGAATTTAAGTATTTGCAGGATTGATAGATTGAGAATACAGATACAATTTAGCATCAGACACTGTTTTATACTAATGGAAATACAAACATATTGTACATTACATATGGGTATACCAACAGAATATGTATGCCGGTATATTCCAATGATTATAGGAACTGTTTTCTTTTTTCTAGCACTGTTCATAATGTTAATTACATACCGGTATACTAATGAAATGTGTTCGTTAGTATATTCCAGTGACTATAGTAATGTTCACTTCTTAATGCGTTGATAATTAATGTGCTTTTGACTGTTCATTTTTTTCCCCAATGACATCACTGATGGAATTAAAAGTCATCAGTAATATTTGGAGGGCTTTCTAAAAATTTTTATGGAAGTTAAAAATCTTCACTTGACTTTACAGATGGAATCACCAACAAAAATATTAAAAATATCAATATTTAATTTTCCGTTTATCATTCTGTTGGTAAAAAGTGCCCAGATACTAAGACTATTAAATCTCAATTTGACTTTACAACAGAATAACTCATGAAAATATTAAAAGTAGTAATATTTCATATTTTGTTGGTAATTTCATTGGTAAAACTATATTAGAAGACCAAAATCAAAACAGACAGGGCTTCATCTTCTTCTTTCTTCTTGTATTTTCTTCTCGCATAGAGTCGTCTCTCTCTCTCTCTCTCTCCCCCCCTCCCAAAATCAAGCATTCTCTTTCTTCTCATCCGCAAGTATGTTGTCTTTCTTCATTTTTCTTCTTATTTTTTTTGGGTTTATTAACAATCCCTTTTTTTTTTAATTATCAACTGAAATTAAGCACGCCATTAAGGTAATATTTTTTCATTTTTTTTTCTTTCTTATGTCTTTTTTGCATTATTTTTGTTTTTTTATTATTGTTTTTGTTCAATTTTGTGTTCTTAATAATTTTATGAATTAATATATGTGTTGAATTTTAGTTGTTATTGAAATAAGTTTTGCATTATTTTTTTAAATTTTAGTTTTTTTTTCAAATTTGTTGTTCAATTTCAATTAAATGTGCATGTTCAATTTTAATTATTATTTTGTATTTATTCAATTTAGAATAAATGTTTTTAAATTTAGGATTAAAAATATTACCACTTAGAAATAATTGTGTTGAATTTTAATTGTTATTGTAATAATGTTTGCATTATTTTGTTGAATTTTAGTTTTTTTATTTTGAATTTTTTTGTTCAATTTCAATTAAATGTGTATGATTAATTTTAATTATTATTTTAAATTTAGAATATATATATTTTTTTAAATTTAGGATTAAAAATATTATCACGTGGAAAATGAAAATTTTCTACGAAATTGAATTATGCTAAATTATGAGAAGATATTGAATAAAATCAACTAGTTTGTAGCATATATCTTGTGTATTTGTAGGTTTAAAATTTGAATAAAATCAACTTTAGAGTTCACGGCGATGTTAGATCAATAAGTACAGGATCAAATGACCTATCTTAATGAAAAATGTGAACGACTCACTGCTAATTATGAAGAACTCTGCTGATTATAAATGTAGATAAGATTACATATGGATGGTACATATGCACCCTCTAATTGGCCCCATGGTCCTAGCGACGACCAACCTCCTCCTCCTCTAGTGTCGCCTCTATTTTAAATTTATTATATTTGAACGTACAAATATTTAAGTTTATAATAAATATTTGATTTTTATATTATTTAATTATTTTTCTATTTTTGTTCAATATATATATATATTTTTAAAATATTACTGACGGGATTACCAATGAAAAAACTTCGTAGATATATTTTAGAGAGAGTTAGAAAATAATTATTGCAAATAATTCTGCTACTGTTAACTCACCGATAAAATTATAGATGATATTCTGTCGATAATATGTTATATTTATCGATGGATATACCGATCAATAAATAAAAAGACCAATGACATCATATACGATTTTTCTGTCAATGATATGTTAAATTTATCGATGGAGATACCGATGGAATGAAGTAGGTAATTTTTTTTGACATAGCTTATCCGTCTGTAAATCCATCGGTATATTTATTACCAACAAACTCACCGACAGACCATAAATTACCGATGAGAGTTTTTTCGATGGACTGTTTCTATCCGTAAGCCCGTTGAAAATATATGTATTGATGGACTGTGAGTACAAATACCGATAAAAATTTCCGTTAGTAAAACTATAAAATCTGGTAGTGAGTGAGTTGAACAACAATTAGGAGCAGCAGGATGTACTCGGGATTTGGGTAGGTGCTCGACACTTTTCACTTGTTTTAAAGTTTACAAATTGTTATTAATGCAATAGTGATGTGGACATGTTACTTTTAAAATGCTAGATAGAGAAATGTTATGAAAAAGAAAGAAGAAAAAAATATTTATTTGGCGTCCGTGAGAGATGATTGGCATCCGTGTTGGATGGTTGAGCTTGATTAAGTGGTTTGACCTCAAGTGGAAGGTTTAGTTTATTTAAGGAATACAATCAAGGAAAAATATAATGACAAATTGCTTCCATTCTAAGTGGCTTATCTTTAAGATGGAATGGTTAGCCATAAAGAGATGGTGGGCTAAAGATTAATTGCAAGGGAAGTAAACAAGAGAACATGGGCATTACAAGGAAAAGCCTGGTTTGACCTTCGTGAGGGATAAAATAAAAGAAGTTAAGTTGTGTCAAAATCTTGTAGATGAAAATAACCCATTTAATGGTTAGAAAATGAAGTATGAGGGTTGTGATAATAAACATAATCATGGGGCAACAAAAGGCTTGGGTAGCCCACTTCTAAGGTTGTAAGGTTGGTAGAATTTGGTAAAGTAGCTTAGTAATGATGTATATAAAAGGGTGGTTTAGTGAACTAGAAGAGGTAAGGGTAATGGTGATTTTGGTAGTCAAATTTTAATGAGAAAGGTGGTTACTTTGACAACACGTGGTGTATGAGTTTAAGGGCTATTTTCAATTTTGAAGAGCATTGGGGTGAGTTTATAAGGTTTTTTTTTTGGCAGCATAACGAAGTAAGTTTAAGGGTTGTTTTTGGGACAACATTAGGGTACGTCTTAAAGGTTAGGTTGCCAGCATGTTGAAGTAAGTTTAAGGGCTATTTTGGGGACAACATTAAGGTGAGTTTTGAAGGTTGTTTTGGTAATGTATTGAAGTGAGTTTAAAGACTATCTTTAGGATGACATTATGATTGTTTCAAAGGCTATTTTTGGCAATGTAATATATGAAGTTGAACGCTATTTTTGGGATAACAATGAAGGTTATATAAAGGTTGTTATGGAAGTATAGGTAAGATGCATTTAAGAGCTATGGTGATAATATATTGTGTTGCAAGGAGGGGCTACATTGAATAGCATAATGTGATGCACTTTAGGGTTGTTCTAATAGTGGAAGTATAGTACATTTGGAAGCAGTTAAAATGGTCCTAGTGTAATGGGATGATGGTTAAAATGACAATTTAAAAGTGATAATTAATGGTGGTTAGGGCAATCTCGGATGTTAGAAGAAGATGGATTGGTGTAGCAGCTCTATTTAGCAAGAAATATAGACTCCATGACGTGAAAATATGCAAGGTGTATTGTGGTAGTTAAACAATGGTCGATGTGTATGTTAGGATATGAAGGTGGTAGTTAAACAATGGCCCACATAACATGGAGATAAGAGGAGACTGATAAGGTGTGCACTAAATGATCAATATGTATAGTTTGATAGTTGAAATATTGATCATTATAGTTTGGAATTTGTAGGAAGGTGCTTGTATTTTTAAGAGTATCTATAATGAGAGCTTTTGGTAAGAGCTTTCTTTGTTAATATATCCTGATGAGTTATATCATGAGATAAAAAGACATAATAAATAAAATTTAGAGATGAGACTCAAAAGAGGAAGCTTTTGAAATAAAGATCCAGATAAAAGAATACTACTGGATTTATAAATGAGAATTTTGGTAGGGAGTTTTGTAAAGAGTAATGGAAGAGTAAAAACTAGAGGAAAATGTATAAAGAAAGAAATGTTTATAAAGGCACAAAATGAAGTGTAAGATTGATATACTTTCTTGATTCTATATGTAATGCATGGAATACAAATATGTTCACTACCTAGTTATACTTGTAAAATGCATGCACAAATTTTGACTTTTGTTGTGTTATCAGATTGGAAGTTTATAACAAATTTATGGTTGTAGGGGCATCACTAACATTTCTATCAAATGGTGTCCAAGCTTGTGAGCTGACTAGTATTGTAGTGGATTATTGTCCTAAAGGGAATGTAGTAAATAGAGATGAGAATTAAACATCTGTATAATTAGTGTGATTTAGGAATGAAATTAGAACTTAAATGTGTATGAATCTTAAGTTATGTAATTGTAAACCCCGGGAAATAAATGTATGTGTAAATTGCAAGCTAAATAAATGGAAAATAAAAGTGATGAAATTCATGTACAGATTTAAATAAAATGAGACTTCATAAATTTTCAGATGTAAAGTTCCGAACAAAATATTTCAAGATATTATAAATTTAACCTAGAAATATTGAGGGTTGGATTAAATTAAAGAAAATGAACTAAACTAAAAAGTTGAGGGGTGAAATTATAAGAAAAGAAAAGAGATATAACTTAATTATAAAAAAAAAAAGATGTGGGGGCAAAAATAATACACTTAGAGTAAATTGGGCCTAAGAGCGAATAAGAGAAATTATGGGATATAAGTACCTCTTTTCCTTGCTCATCAAAACTAGCAGCAACTATTAAGAGAGAGGGAGTGAGTTTTTGAATTTATTCTTGTCAAACCAAGAGAAAAACACCAAATTCCAAGAATCCATCTAAGGTTAAGGGTTTATAAGTAGAGTAAATACTTGTGGGAAAGAGATTAACAAGAAAATTTGAACAAAGAAAGAGGAGGGAGGGTCGACTGCCATTAGAAAAAGGGGAAGTCGAAAATTTTTGACTAGTTAGAGATCGAGACCTTGATTCTTACTAGGCAAGTAGTTCTAAACATGATCTTATAAGTCGTTTCAATTTCGATTACGAATTGATACCTTAATGTTGAATTTTGGATTAGGGTTCTTAGACTTGATTTGAGGAAATGTATTAATTGTTAAAATTAAGTAAATTCAAGTGTTGTATGTGATTGGGGGCATGAAATTATAATCATTTATCAAATAAAATGTATGGGTAATTAAGTAAGGGGTAGTCGACCATATGAAGAGAAAAGAGGGAAAGTTAAATTGTGGATGTTGTGTGTAAATGGAAAGGTTGACGAATCTGGACAGATTCGTCTCCTGACTTTCGAAGAGAATTAAAGTAGAAGGATGAGAGAATTAAGATTATGTTCCTCATAGAAATTGTAGTTTTGAATGTTGACTAACCAAAAAAGTTGGTTTTGCTCAATTTGGATCTATAAAACTTGAATTATGGTTCACCAACCGAGACTGGGTCATGACAAACCCTGTAGAGCAGTAGGTCTGATTCGTTGACGAGTACTTTTGAGTGTCTTGGGGGCAGAATTGGGTTCTCCTCCCTTCAGAGGACTTGTAGCCCTGTGTCGTAGTTTTCTAAAGAGACCAGCATCGCTCGAAACGGTGTCCTAAAGCTCCAGATATAGTAAAAAAATTTGAGAGGTCGGAATATGACCTCTACTGACATATTTGAAAAGTTGCTAAAGCGAGTATCTAGACTCGTTAAGGGTGAAAATTAGGACTTTTTACTTTGGGAAACATGTGATATTGCATTTTAATTTCCAAAAAAAATGAGCCATATTGAAAATGAAAATTTATAATGATAACTATGGTCGGACAAAAAATGACGATATTAATGAATGAAATGAGAGAATGTAAAATATAAAGAAAGGAATAATTAAAAGAAAGACATGTATTGATTGTTAATATGGTTATTATAAAATGTATCCTTAAATGATGATAATTTATGAGATATGCTTATGATTATCAAGAGGGACCATAGAGGTGGTGCAACAGTAGTAGGGGAGCACGAGTAGAGCTTCTACTGCAGGTAGGTGATTCACACCTATTCTTTCTAGTTAAATTCCATGATTTAATATGTTATTGATGTGAAATGTGAATTAGCAAATGTTGGATAATATGTAAAAGGATGAAAGTTTGCGTAATGATGTTGATATTTTGGATAGTATTCCAAATGTATGTGTGTTCAAGGTGAATGGTTCTTGTATGAATTGTCGAGTGATGAAATTATCACTGACAAAGGGAATATAAGAAGTGGGATATGTGGCGTGAACTAACATACATTTAGTGTATGTTAGGATCCCGGGTAAGGGGATCACCATGCATCGACTAGCATACATTTAGTGTATGTTAGGATCCCGGGTAAAAGGATCACCATGCATCGACTCACATATATTTAGTGTGTGTTAGGGTCTTGGGGAAGGGGACACTATACATCGACACCTACGGGGTGATGATGATACTAGTGAAATTGGTGTCGGTAATGTGTTAAACGAAAATAATCATGGTTGATCTTATGAAATCTTGAATGGAAGTTGATAATGGAAGAGGAAACGGTTTCAGTAGTGGAATGAGAAAGAGTTCCAATAGAAATAGAAGGGAGAAGTGAATAACATATGAATACATGTTTGCCTTTTTAAATTGTTGGATATTTGTGTTTATATGCTTATTGTGATATTCATGTTTCAATAATATGTATTTTGTTTCAGGACCATCACATGCACGACAAGAGTAGATCCTAACTTATGTTCACTTTTTGTAATCTAGTTATAGGGAGTATATTCTTGTATTTTGTAACATTACAACTTTTATATAACTTAATTTGTAAAATTGATATTTAAACTTGAATAGAAAGTCTTAACTCTGAAATTCATAAAATTATGTCCATGTATACGTATTTATCTCATTTATTCCTCTATAATGATATTTGTTGTTCAATGTATGTTATAAATATTATGGTTATGACGACGATGATGTTTATGGGATTGAGACCCAAGATGATTGAGTCGTGATTGAGTTATGAAAAGTGAGATATTAGAAGTGTAAACAGGTTATATGTTGATAACTTGGGATCTCCCGATATAGGGGAGACTTTGTCGAAATTTCGATAGATTTTTATAAGAAAATCATATATACAAAAAAAAAATACCCTGTTTTTTTTTTTGATCAAATATAAGAATATATTAAGATCAAAAGTAACTATGCCACAAAAGCAGCAAAAACAAATTATATACAGATAGGAGGGTACTAGGCACCCTAAACAAAAACCGGGAACAAGCTCCCTAGAAAATAACAGTAAAAGAAACAACCTCATGACCAACAACGGCCACCGAAAAATCATCATCTTGCAGATAAAACATGCAGAAATCATGCAGGCCATGAAGGACTAGACCATAGAAGCCGAAATCAAGCTGAGCCGTGCAACCTCGCAAGCCACCAGGGATTAAAGAAGTATCATCCTAACACAGCCAAAACAGCCCAAAAGCAGCAAACGACATTTCATGCACACAGGAATAATGAACCACGCAGAGTCAATGCAACCAATCAGCGACAGACACTCACCATAATAACAGCCGCAACAAAGCCATCCACCATATCGGACATGAACAGTGGCCAGCAGAGGCAAGGAAACCCATGCATGCCCAGTCAATGTGTTACAGCGTAGGAGATAGAGACATCCCATCAGCTCAGCAAAACGACGACGAAGGATCCATGCAGGGACGTGAAATGTGGATATCATCAGCCAACCATGTAGAGATGATAGAGGCTCAGCAGGAAACAGCCAAGATAAAACAAATAAATAAATACACGTGGGCCGCCAGGATCACAAGCTTCTAAGAGAAGAACCAGCCAATCAGAGTTGTTCATCCCCAGCCAGAATAAATACAATGTAGAATGCCATGCAACACCATGCAGTATTTAATGAACCAAAGAGAACAGGCAAATTAAGAAGGTTTGCCAAACGAACTGCAATCCACCCCCATATTTCCCCCTATTTGGAAGAGCCACGAAGATCCATGCTCGACAAACAACAGGTTGAATCAGAGTACCCAAAGCAGCAGGACCTCGACTACTACCATTATAGCCACAACACTGTTATCACATCCAAAAAAGAAATCACCAGGCAACATTGATGTGTGTGTGATTTTCTCGTGGAAATGCAGAACCATGAAGAAGAGAATTTGAAATTTCCGAAAGACAAGGTCAGGTAAGGTACTCTTGCCCTAAAAAATTCTTTTGTTCCTCTCATCCCATATCAAGTATACTATCATGTTGAGAGAGGCTCTACGCATTCTTGCCTCTAAATTCTTCTTTCTTGAAGGCAGACCTCTCACTGCACTCTTGACAGTGGCCATACGCCTGTTTATATTTAGCCAGGCTTTAATCTTGTTCCAAAGAGAAGATGTCCAAGTGCAACCAAAAAACAAATGTCCATAACTCTCCTCTTCCTGTGTACAAAAGGTGCAGAATATACCAGCGGGAATGAACCTCAGTCTATCTCTAGTTCGGAGCTTCCCAAGCATAGCTAGCCATAATATGAAGTTGCATCTGGGCAGAGACCATTGCTCCCACACTATCTTCTCCCAGGGAACAGTTGAACTTTGGGGCCTAAGTGAAGCATAGGCATTGGAAGTGAATCCACCTTCTCTCCGCTCCCAGTCGGCCATTAGATCAATAACTACTAGATGACTCCCATAGCTCTGGACAAGCTGGTTCTTTAGAAGAATGATAGACTTCCACAGTGGTGACGAAGCTTTATGACTCTAGACATTCCAAATGGAGTTGGCATGTAAATAGTAGTGGTGTATCCATCGTATCCAGATGGAATCCTGCTTCTGGTGGATGTACCAAAGCTGTTTGGCAATGAAACTGTTGTTACTGATTTGAATATTAAGCAGACCCAGTCCTCCCTCATTCTTTGGCAGGCAAACTGTTTTCCATGCCACAAGAGCAGACTTACTTCGGCATATATCTCCTGTCCATAGGAAGTTTCGACAGAGACAAGTAATTTGCCTGATGACAGCACACGGCATAGGAAAAATGCTAACCCAAAATTGCACCATACCATATAAAACTGACTTAATGAGCTCTAGCCTACCAGCGTATGAAAGATGTTTACCCACCCATGCTTGAATAGCTGCTTCTAACTTGTGGAGAAGCGGTGAGAACTGACTTGCAAGAAGTCTGTGTGGGCTGAGAGGCACACCAAAATACCTGAAAGGAAAGGAGCCTTCAGAGAAACCAGTATCTAACAAAATGGCTTGTTTCAAACTTATAGCAACACCACCAAAATAAATTGATGATTTGGAAGTATTAATATCCAATCCAGATGTTTGCCCGAAGAGCACCAGTTGCTGGAGGAGGATTTGAAATGAACACCTATCCCCTCGGCATAACGGCATAACAGCATAACATCATCAGCGAAAGAGAGATGAGTAATGCCAAGTGGCTTGCATTTCGAGTGAAAATGAAATAAAGGATTCTGAGATACTAAGCTGAGCATTCTAGTGAAATATTCCATGCAGGTGATGAAGAAATATGGCGATAGGGGATCCCCTTGCCGCACCCCGCATTTTCCAGGGAAAAATCCAAACAGCTCCCCATTGACATCCACTGAATATGAAGTTGTTTCCACGCAAGTCATCACCAGATGAACAAATCTATCAGGGAAGCCAAGGAGGAGAAGTAGCTGCCGTAAGAATGCCCATTGGACTGAGTCAAAGGCTTTCCTGAAATTAATTTTTATAAGGCATCTAGGGGAGGCTCTTTTCCTTTCATATTGCCTGAGAAGCTCCTGCAAAAGATTAATATTATCAGCCATGCGGCGACCACCCAGGAAGGCATTTTGCATGGGGTTGATGATGCCATCAAGAGCATGCCCCAACCTGTCAGCTAGGATTTTTGAAATGATTTTGTAAACAACATTACAACAAGAAATGGGCCTCAAGTCACTAGCTGTATAAACATGAGCAGATTTCGCCACCAGTGCTATGATGGAATGGTTGATCTGCTTTAGAAGCTGCCCTGATTGGAAAAAATCTTGCACTGCAGCACATAGATCCTGCCCAACCACATCCCAAGAATTCTTGAAAAAGAAGGATGAATACCCGTCAAGCCCCGGGGATTTATGATCACCAATGCTGAAAAGGGCCTTTTTAATATCTTCAGTTGAGACAGCAGCTAACAAAGAGGCTTGTGAGGTGGCATCAAGACAAGGACAACAGCAGACAACGGTCTCATCCAGGGGAAGAGTGGCTCGTGAAGAACCCAGGAGCTGCTGGTAGTAGCTGACAAAGACATCCCCTACCTCAGTCATGGATGTCGTGAGTGGTCCACTATTGCAGCAAATGGCAGAAATGAAGTTCTTCTTGTGTCTATGACTCATCAAGGCATGGAAAAAGCTGGTCCCTCTATCACAGTCCTTGAAAAAGTTGCATTTCAATTTCTAGCTGTAAAACATTTTCTCCGCTGATTTAAGGTTGACAAGGTCCAGGCGAAGCTTTTTATCCTGAGCCAACAAATGTTCATTGTCCTTGTCATTATGCAATAGAACTTGGTGCTGCTCCAGGTCAGCCTCAGCTCTGCGCACTCTCTCTGAAATGTGTCTAAAGTGTAACTTGTTGAGCTGCTTCAGGGGAGCTTTTAGTAGCTTGAGCCGCCTGCATAGAACATACATTGGAGAGCCGTGAACAGTTGTTGCATGCCATTTCTGCAATAGGAGTGACTTATAATCTTGATGCTCAACCCACATGTTAAAGAACTTGAAGCTGGCACGATTTCTCTGATGCAGAGGACCAATGCGGACTGTTATGGGAGAATGATCTGAGAATGCACCTGGGGTGTTGAAGTGCACATGCACTGATCATTGAAGACCCGACCAATAAGGATTCACCAAGACCCTGTCAATTTTGCTCCATATCTTGCCATTTGTCCAGGTGAATTTGCAACCTGTAAAGTTTAGGTTAGAAAGGCCTAACATAGAACAACAGGTTCTAAAGTCAAAAACTTCATATGAGGATACAGGCTCTCCATTGTGTTTATCCTTTTGAGATAATAGTGAGTTAAAGTCACCGAGAATGATCCAGGGGGAATTTGAGCTCCATTTCTGCAGGTCATCCCAGAGAGCTCTGCGAGCAATAACTGTATTATAGCCATAGACAAAAGTTGCAATAAAAGTATATTGGTTCACTAAGCTACTGATGCTGACATGAAGTCCTTGGGCAGTAAAATCAATAAGCTCCACCTTGATAGTGGAGGGATTCCAAAAGACCAAGATGTGTGCATTATTGGTTGCTGTAACATTAGAAAGAAACTCCCAATTCCTTAACCGGAATTTGTGCATAAAAGAAACTGCTGAGGAAGCCAGCTTTGTTTCAACAAGACCACAAACATCCACTTTATTCTTCCTCATGAGGCTTACTACCTCATGTTGTTTGAGAGGGTTGTTGAGCCCTCTCACATTCCAGCAGTGTACTAACATAGTTGAGGAGGGATGTGAGGAATCCCACCACTGCCAGAACGTCTATGTGAAGTCCTTTGAACCGAGCTCCTGGTGAGCACTCCTGAACCTGGACGATGGGGATCCTTGTTGCCTGTTATTTCAACTGAGAGAGCAGGAGCTTTCCCCTTGGAGGAGACATGCTGCTAAGTTGGTGGGTTACCTTCACCAGGCAAAAGCATTGATGTCTGTCGCTTGTTCCCTGAGTTATGCCTCCTATTGCGAACAGTTTGCCACTCCTCTGAACCAGCATTTGTGACCTGAGGACGAGGCTGCACATTCTGAGCCACACAAGACTCTGATGGGGCAGAGGGAGCAGCAAGCTCAGGGCTATCCACTGCAGGAGGAGCAGTAGGGGAGTCTTCGACCGGGGGGGCAGCAGCAGGTGGGGCATCAACCAGAGTATCAACAACAGGGCTGAGACGAGTAAAGACACTACCTTTACCTTTGACATTTTCTTTGGAAGTTACATAAGCAGGGGCAGCTTTCTCAATGGTTCTGGCCTTCTTCTTACCCTTAGAGCACGCTCCAGTAGAGTGGCCCAGGACTTTACAGTGCTTGCAAAATTTGGGCAATGTCTCGTAGATAACCCTTTGTATGAGTGGGTTTCCATTAGGCAGGGTAACATTGACGGAGGATCTGAGATTAGCTAGGAGGTCAATTTCTACGAGCACCTGGGCGTATGAAACTCTCTCTTTGGTGGCAGTTTGTCACACTGCAAAGGCCTGCCCAGGACACTTGCTAATTTTGATAAGCATCTAGGCGTCCAGCACTTTAATGGCAAGTTAGGGAACTTAATCCAGACAGGAACTTGAGACATTTCAGAATTTGAAAAATCAAAATACTCAGACATAGGACGCAAGATAAGAGGTCTACCATATACTAGGTATGGCCCTCCATACAGCATAGAAAGTTTATCTTCTTCATTTTAAAACTTATAGACAAGCCAACCCGATTCATGAATTGTAAGCTGGGCTTCACATTTCCATACATTTTCAATGATGCTATTTAAAGCTCTGTAACCGGGAAATTTTCCAGAAACATAACCAATAGCACACAATTTCCAATCATCACAGGAGTGATCTAGATCTTCAGTTAAAAGTGGATAGGATTCAATATCATATAAGGCTGAAAAGTGCATAAGCCTTGGACAAGATGAGACATTTCTATTGGAAGAGAATAAATCTTTCCATTTTCCATTAACAGGTGGGGAAACAGGAGGGGTACCTGCTTAAGCAGAGTTGGACGGGGTAAAGGTGGCACCTTTGGGACTAGCTGGCGCTACTAGAACCACGGGGGCCTGAGAAGCTGGCAGATCTGGAGCCACTGATTAGTACTTAAAAGTGCATTTTTATCAAGGTTTTATATCATCATTTTGCACTTGAAGTATTAATAACTCCTTAACTAGAGCATGTTTTATAATAATAGATCTGATAATATAAGATAACTTTAATTTATGGTAAATGTTCATTTTAAATGCAGGCATATCTCACAATTCAAAGGATTGATTGATGTGATTAACTATTGAAAGTGAAAGGACAAAGAAACGGCTAAGATTAGAAAGGAGATACCGATTCAATTCAAATTGGAACACTGTTCAGTTATTGGGTCATATCTGGAGCTGTAGATCTTGGATTTCAGCTTAATTTATATGGATGGAAAGCTAAGAAATAGGCCTACAATGTTCATGAATAGTGTAAGACCCAAATCTGCCGTTTTCAAATTCAAAGTTTGGCCACAAAAGAGAAGTCAGAATCTGTCCTGTAATCCAACCCAAACACTGCTTAGAATTTTACCCATATCTGGAGTTCTAGAAGGCCAAATGACGTGAAATTTGGTGGGTGGAAGGAAAAGACAATTTCCAACAACTTTCATGAAGACGATTTTCTCAAATTCGGATGGTAACAATGACATTTCATCCAGACAAGAGCTTGAGGTCTATCCACCACGTCCACCAACAGCACTACTCAGTATTTTAGCCATATCTTGAGCTCTAGTGATCCAAATGCTCTGCAATTTTATGGGTGACAAGATAAGATGATTTCCAACAACTTTCATGTGGAACACTTTGCCAAATTTTGAATGGAGCAATGTCATTTCATCCAGCCAAAGTGCTTGAGTGCTGCTGTCCACCAAGTCCACTAAATCAATAGTTGGCCACTACATCAATAATCAATTACCAAATGAATAGTTCTGAATTTTAGCCTATAAAAGGAGGCATTTGCCATTCATTTGGGAAGCTGGGTTCTAAGATCAAGATCATGTTCTTGCTCTCTCTTTATTGTTGTAATGCTTAAGTTTTATTTTCATTAATCTCTTGTTCATGCTTTTCATTTCCTTTACTATACTTAGTTAACTTATAT
>Ga0325404_1003449_pt1 | contig 16838 bp, 10 predicted proteins | sample PopdelMetagenome_18_FD_205664 | JGI IMG/M metagenome (GOLD analysis project Ga0325404, IMG submission 205664) | Populus deltoides microbial communities from Bellville, Georgia, United States - Xylem-Control-R1 | ecosystem: Host-associated > Plants > Phyllosphere > Stem > Wood/Secondary xylem... | reverse complement strand
AAAAAAAAAAACCAAGAAAAAACCTAAAACACAAAATAACACTAAAACTAGACTGTAGACAAAATGGTTTAACCATTTTGAGAAACGATCCGACTATTTTTTTTAAATTGGTCTACCCATTTCTCTAAATGGCTAGATCATTTCTAGTTCCAAAACAAACACCAAAATATTTCTTTTTATACAAACATATATACCATGCACACAGCACAATAAGTTCTTTAACAATTCTCTAAATGAATTAAATTCTTAAATCTTAAAAATTCATCACCATTACATAAAAACAATGTCACTCCTTCAAAAGCATCTTCCACACCATTAATAACACAAATAGAACACGATTTAAATTATTTTTCCTCACTGGTAGTTAAATAAATTACTTCTTTTTTTCCCTAGTGTGACCGAAAAAGATATGGTTCCCTTTTCATTTTTCTTATTATTTCACCTTTATCACACCTTATCATGGCCCACATAACTCAATTTCAAGGCAATTCATATTTCCCTCAATTTGATTCCTAAAACCCTAACATTAATTTATAAAATTAAGCATAAATTATACTTATATTTATCTAAGATTGCATAATCTTGTTTAAAACTCCTTACTTGATGATAGAATGAACTTCAGATCATAACCAATCAAAACTTTTCCACACTTCCCTTTTCTTCCCTTGTTGCCTCAAGTTTCTCTCTCTAGGATCTCATGCCCCTTCACTTGTTCTTTTCTAATTTATTGTGTTTAAACAATTAAACACTTTACCTTTCTCATATAAGCTCTAAATCTAGGTTTTTTTCTAAGTTTTTTAGTGTACAATTGACTAAGAAAAGAAGAAATGCTCTTTTCTCTCCCTTTTTACTAAACCAGCAACTTATAAGAGAAGAAATAGAGAATTGTTTTTTTTTGTTCTACTACTATTTTACCCTCCTTTAACCCATTTCTTTTAATTTTCATGTAAAATTCCTAACTTTTGATGTAACCCCAATATTAAAACTGATTTATTTTATTTCGTATGTTCTCACAATAAAAAAATGGACTTCTTGGACAAAAATAATTTTTTTTGCGTGACAATGTAAAAGATCTATTTGTTTTATTTTGCTTTAAATTTAGTTCTCCTTCTTTTAAATGTTTTTATACCATAAATTTAAATCTTATTTAATTAAATTGGCCTCTAATTCAAATTTAAAAATTAATCAAACACCTTGAATTTACAAGAATGTGAAAAGAAAAGAAAATCTCATCACATAAAAACATCACTAAACATAACATGCAAGGATCAAATTAGAAAAGAATAAAGTTTAATGATGAAAATAAAAAAAAATTCAAAACAAAAGTGTTCATGGAACATTGTTGTCCATAGTGAATTTAGGCAAATGAACCTTAATGCATAATAAAAATGACATTCTTTTAGTTCATTTGTTCTTGTTATTTTCTCTCATGATGCGTGCGGGTTTTCAAATTTCCTTTTGATTTAGTTTATTTATAACTAAAATAGATATTTATATAAAAGAAAACAATTTAAATTGGGATGAAAAAACACATATTATTACATGAATTATTATTTTCTTATTTATGTATTTTATTTGTTTGAATACAATATTTTTTTATTATTAGCATAATGTTTTTTAAATTAAAGAAAACAAATTTAAAATAAAGGTTCGTAAGAGTTTCAATTATTTGAAATAAGTTGGGAAAATGCATCTCTTGAATCTTAACTCCATTTTCTTATTAATGCATTTTCTAATTATTTTAACAAAAAAAACTTGTTTTTTTAAATAGAAGCATTGTTTTTTCTTTTTTAAATAAGAAATTATAATGATCTCAAAACATGTTTGAATAAAAAAAAATACCTTGATATTTTGTATGTGAATGAAGGAAAATGTTTAATTAATGTGATAAAATCATGCAAAAAAAAATCTATTAAAACACAATACAAAGTATATTATTTTCATTGAATACTGATGAGCAATTTTTTTTTTTCATAGTAGGTACATAATAATTAGAAAACAAGTTCTTAATATTGTTATAAAAACTTATAATGTTATAAAAATAATGGTAAAAATAAATAATAATTTAAATATCATGTTAACTATTTAATTTATACTGCGTTTGAATGAAAATCTAAAAAAAAAGAGACGTAATGTCGCCTAGGCCTAGGAGATTGGAACCACATGTCTAGCCCAATAGCAAGAAAGCTAAACACAAATGGGTCTATAAGGTTGTCATGACATACACGGCATCAGATGGTGGATTTGGATTTTAGATCGAAGGGGGGTTTTGAATGTATTTGGATAAATAATAAAAATATTATTTGAAAGGTTCAGGAATAGCCATCTAGTATTATGGTCATTAGAAAACCTAATGGTCTACAAAAGTCTAGGTAAGAGGACTAATTAGATAGAGAAAACGCATAATGCACCTTACCTATAGAAAGTTGCATTATTGATTCATTGTTTTTTTTTTTTTTTTCTAAAGTCATGTTTCTATTTATTGGTTGGTCTATGGTTCAAGAAAAGTCCTATTCAATGAGGATATTCTTATTTTATTTGGCTAAAACTTAACCATATTAAAGCCTATAAATCACATAAAATACATATCCCAAATTTAAACAAAATGATTTATGTTGTGTTTTTTGAAATTTTGACCAAATCCTAACGGATAATCACAAACTTGTTGTGATACTCATTAATTGTTTTTTTTTTTGTATTTTTCAAAGTATGGTAAAATGCAATATTTATTAATTTTTATAAAATATGCATGAAAATTTTAGAATTTGGTTGTATGCACACAAATAAAATTGTATTTTTTTCTTACATAGGGAATTTTTATTTTTATTGTTTTGTATTTTTTAAAAATTTTAAAGAAAAAACAGGTATATTTAATATTTGAGGATTTCTTTGGCAAAAACACAAAAAATAAGAAAATATTATTTTTTGAGGGTTGGAAATTATTTGAGGGTTTCTTTGATAAAAAAAAAAAACAATGCTGAAAAATCAGTAGAAATCAAAGGTTTACAAAAACTTTAGGATAAAATATCATGTTTTTCTATTTTATAAAAGTTGAATATGTCAAACACGGTTTTAAATTAATGGTCTCAATCCTGCCACATGTGTTGGACATCATGGCCTAAAGCCTAGGCCCGAAAAAATTCTAAAAACCCTTACAAAGTTTTGAGATTCAAACAAGTTTTTTTTGCTTGAATTTCATTAGGAACAGGAATAACACATATGAAGAACCTTAAACGTGGATTGAAAACCAGACTAGTTTATGTTAAATTAAAGGCATAGATACGTATAAAACAATCGTTTAATCAAGAATTTAGGGCTTGATCATCACAACAAACATCAAACTATCATGATTAATTAATTTATGCAAAACAATAAAATGAAATAATTGAAGATCAAAAGCCATGTCTTTAAGCCATTAAGTCCCTAGATTAATGATTTACAAGCATGCATGCATATGTAAGAACCATCAATCGACCAAAAAGACATAGAAAACAAGGACTTAAAGTAATGTTCAATAGATGAACACTAACCCAGAAACCCATAAATATCTTAAACCTAAAAAAATGCACTAAAACTTAGAAAAACAAGATAAACCTAACAACCAAAGTTTAAGGATGCTCAACACAACTTGTTTGAACCATCAAAACAACAAGAAACAAAAAAATCAAGAGTAAAAATAGCAAGTGAAGCCAATGTTTGTAGCAAGCTAAACAAGCATTCTCTTAAGCAATAGCATTGTTTCATTGATTAAATTCATTGTTCTTAAGCTCAAATAACATGCTTACAACATCAACAAACCCGACAAGCTAAACAAGCATTTTCTTAGACAGTAGCATTGTTCCATTGATTGAATTCATTGTCCTTAAACTCAAATAACATGCTTACAACATCAACAAACCTGACAAGCTACATTAAAACAATCTAATCCACAACAACATCAAAACATAACATAACTTGTCATGGCTTCACAAATAATTAACCAAACATTCAAACATGCAAAACAACATGATATATTATCATATAGCATAACATTATCATATTCTAACACATTAAACAATCAATCCAACAAAACTTGAAAATATATAAGATATTTTCAAAGCATGCTTAAACATGTCAAAACAAATATTCAATGAATTTTAAACTAGAAAATGACTTCAAATGATGTTTAACAAACATTTTAAGCAGTAATTTACAAGACAAAATAAAAGGGTATGTGCACTCATTTAACTCCACCCACATCAAAGTTTAAAATTTTACCTTGTAAAGGAAATGTTGATTCATTCTCTAGATTATTTGTTTCTTTCCTCTTGATTTTCAACTTCTTTTCGATCTTAAATTGATCTGGATTCCCCTCCTTCCTTCTTAACACACAATCTTTATAACCATTCCTTTAATTTTATTCTAGGTATTCTCTTGATTTCTATTTATTTCCTTTCTTTTTTCTCTGTTATTTATCCTTTCAAACCTAGATAGATCCCTCTTTTTTCTCTGTGATTTCTTTTCCTTTTATAGCCTCTAAAGGGCGGGTGATTATGAAACTATATGTGGTTTTAAAGGTGATTTTGCAAAACTAGATCATAGGGGATTCTTTTCTATTTTTACCTCTGATTTGTTAGGAGATGATTATTCTCTCTTCTTCTTATGTTTTTCCTCTCCTTAGATGTCTAACAAATTCTTGAAACTTTTAGAAAAAAATCGAGAACTTCATAACTAAAACTTGGCTGAAAATGGCTAACCCACATTCTATGAATTAATAATGGCAAATACGAGGTCATTAAGGCCAACCAAGTCATAGATCCTATAGATGGGTGTTATTCTTCAATTAGGATCAAACCATGCTTGATTTGGTTGTCTGTAGCTTTTTCACCATCGATCCAAGATTGGGTGCAACACTGTCAAGTTTTACTAAACCAAACAAAGTCGCCTTCAGACAAAAAGTTGAGGGCTTTCATGTGGCAGATGAGGCATAAACGTCGAAAAAAGGTGGCATATCCTTGTAGAGAGGTAGCTCCTCTACCAAATGGTGGTGATTGAAACCATTGAGGTGGTTGGAGATGGTGGTCGGAGATGCCACGTTCATTTGCTTAAATGTGGCAACTCGATCAACTTTCTCGACTGAAGAAAATGGTAAACAGGGGTAGGCGATGTGCCACTCGGTTTCTTTATTAAATTTGAGTGACATGTCATCTTCTTAAACCCTACAAATTAGGTTTTTTTTATAAATTGGGATTTTGTAAATTTCAATTTGGTTCATATTATTTCAATTTAAGCTCAAACATTCTTAATTGAGACAAAAATGATTAATTTTATGTGATTAGGCCCCTGCCAAAAATCAATTGAGACCCTTCAAGTCTAGCATTTTTTATAAAGTGGACCTTGGTTCTCAATTTGTTCAATTTAGTCCTCAATTAAGCTTTGAACTTTGATTTTCTTCAATTTAGTCCATGTAAAATTTTGGTAGAATTCCTCAATGTTGTGTGCCTTTTGCAGAAAGGTTCTTGGTCTTGAATTTATTCAAATTAGACTATAAACTTTAATTTTCTTACAATTTCATCCTTTATTACATTCGATTAAGCTTGTAAAAATTAAATTTAAGACCAAATTAAGCTACCAAACTTAATTTTTCACCAATTAAGTCCTTCATAAAATTAATTTGACCTATTAAAAGTCTAATTAATTCATTGCACATAATGAATTATTTTGATTTTGGTCTAAATTAATTTATAAACTTAATTAAACTTTTAATTAGGCCCATGATTAAATCAAATCAGCCTATTAAAAATCTAATTAAGTCCTTAAACTTAGTTTTTTATGTAAATTCATCTAATATTTATTTAAGTCAACCTTGAATTTGTATTGCTTTTAACATCTAGATACATCAAGGGTGCAATTGAGTTTCTAAAAATATCAAAGATCCAATTTGGTCTCTCCATCTATTATTTATGCATGTAGATATTTCTTCAGCCTATTCTTATTAACCATGTCGCTTGTCTTCCTATAAATGTTTTTGTATAAAAAAAGATAAGTTTGAGGGAACCTAAAATTGAGTTATGATAAAGGTCAATCCTGCATGCTTATCCTTATTTTGTTTTTTCATTTTGTTCTATTTAAAAAAAAACAATAAACAAATGATTTGTCATCTATTAGTAAAGTCTCTAACCACTATAGGTGGCCAAAAAGTCAGGCCATGAAAATAAATTTCACTAGCTCCAATTTATTTTTTTAATAAGATGAAAATTAAAAAAAAAACACCTTAATGGCATTACTCTTGTCAAAATGAACCTTCTAACACAAAAATCAGTTTTTTATTGCTCGAATGCGAACCATTTTTTCTCTTCTATTTTTCAATGACATTCTATTTCCTCTCTGGAAAATCAAAGATTGAAATGTAAAAAAATAAAGGATAAATTACATCAAGCATCTTGTAGTTTGATCGTTGTTTCACTTTGTCTTAGTAGTTTTGAAAATTTAACTTTAGTTCCTTAACTTAATAACACTTTACATCCTCATGTTTTAGTGAAAATAAATCAATCAAAAACATACAGGATTGTCATTATATTTTATTTAATAACCAAAAATCTCTTGTAATGTTAATATTACAACTTTGCCAAGGAACTAAAAAAAAAAAGACCTAGCCACCATTTGTCTTCCCTGTTATTTAAAAAAAAAAACAAAACAGAGGTGAGGTGAGGAAACCTTTAAAGGGCTCTTCTGTGTTTTAAAAAGATGAAAAGTGAAGTGTTATTTTGTAGGAGTGTTCTCAACTGGAAAGGATAAGAAATGAAAGAGTAACAAAACCCATCATCGTTTGGTGCTTCTGTTACTCTTTTTTTCTCTTGATTTCCAAGAGAGAGTGCTACCAATGATGAAAGGGTGAGATTATTTAGAAAATAAAGTTTAGTGACAAAAGTGAAATATGAGGAAGAGCTCAGTAATCAACAATGAATTGACATGTCAAAGTTTACTGTCGTGAAAATGGTGGGGGGAAAATGGAAGGAGAAACTCAATCAGCCCTTAATCTATATGCTCATCATCAATTGCATCCCAAATCTAATTTCATCGACCATGTCTCGTACATTTCACACATTCTCAATTGGATCCTTCTCTAATGTGCATATTTTATAATTAACATGAGATGAGGAAAATATTTCCTCGGAAAGTCAACTGGTGACTTTGAATCCTGCAACGCTTGAATGTAAAAGCGAATCAAAATCTTGAAAAGTGAAGGGCATGAGGAGAGAGATTCCCATTGGAAAAGATCCATCACCTCATTTATTCTGAAATACATGTTAACAAGTTTAAGAGATTCTATGTGAATAAATATCAAAATTGTAGCAAGAAAGTGCGAATTTCCATGGGACCAAGTTCAACAACGAGAGTTGAACTATCGACAGGACCACCTCTAACAGGTGAAGGTTGCTCTCCGTTGTCTCCCTCAACCTTCCATGTCATCTTCTTCATCTCTGATTTCTCTTGGTTTGATGACAAGCTCATTTCCTTCAGCTCCTTAATCTGAAAGTTGAAACACCACTCGGCAACAAACATGAAAGAAAACAAAACACATGGCACTGAAACAGATAGAAATATCCTTACTGCTTTTCCACTGAACATCTTCTTCAGTTCAACTTTAGCTAGTGTTGAATAAGCAGCATCTTCTCCCGCCTGACCTCATTTGCAGCATTGAAGAGGTTCGGGTTAGAATTATTTGTAACTTAGCCGTGTTACTTCAATTCAATAAAATAAACACTACCATGAAGCAGGATAATGCTTGGTTCAAAGTTTCACATCTATCCTTGACAATGAGACAATCATCTTGGTTTCCGAGATTCAACATTCAGCAACTGGAAACGCTGAGGGTTCTTTCCCTCAATCTTCCCTTTGTAAGGTTGAAGAAAGACAGGTCTATTCTTATACTTGGTGAAAGGAGTTATTCAATGTTCATCTTGCTTGTGTAAACACGGGTCTATTCTTATACTTGTTCTCATAACGGTACTATTTTTTAGAGTAAATATGATGAGAAACTAAGCAACTAAGAAGTGGTTAAAGGATGTCAACAAGTCATTGCAGAGCAAAACAGAATGGCAAGGTGGAGTCCACAGAGCATGAGTAATGAGCTCATTACCTCATATAAATGAGCCAGACGGAGAAGAACACTCCCATCATCCAGCTCCTGCAAGACAATGAAAAGTGAGAAAGAAATACTCTTGAGCAATGTAATTGTTATTCTACAATAGGATGGCACCCTCACCTGAAGGGTTATCAAAGCAACATTTAGTGGCAAGCTGTAGCCGGGATCCATGGCAGTTCCTGTGGCCACATGAGATGCTTTCCAAGTCTCTTCCTTCTTTATAATCAATCAATTGCCAAATTAGGATCTAACAAAATTCATACGTACGGTTATTACAATGAAGGCGTACCTCCTGTGTGAAAGCTGCAAGAAGTGGTGTGTAAATCTCTTGGCCAGTTGTTCGGCGCCAGACTGCTCCAGCCCCTACCTGGTTGATGCTCAAATAATAACTTCCTCTAATCTGAAAAAGAATGTAGATTGATTGTAAGGAAAATGAGCTTATGAAGCATTTATATATCCTTAAGGTGCTTATCCGCAGCCCTTTATTTCATCCAAGAATGAGGTCAAGAAACTTGGAACAAGCATTATCTCACAGCAGTCAGTTTCAACAACGCAGACCATGTACTTGTCAAGTAACAACTATGAAATTGTGGTCAGAATGAGAATGAGAAGTGTTCATCCAGGACTTCTAGAATATAAAGTTGCTAATTCATGGTAAATCATACCGTTAGTCCTTCACATTCATCTCCAATGCAAACACTTTCATCAAGGGCTTCATTAACTCCTCTGGAATCATCATGGAGAGTCCGCCTTGCGTATGAAAGGAACGGTAATTAGTTTAGTATGTCCACAGATGAAAAGCATAGCGATTCTTGAGCATTGAAGAAAACATAATGTAACTATTTGAACCTATGAAGCATTAGTTCTAGCTGACCATCTTCAATGCTGGCTCCTCCAGTGGCACGATCAACCAAGACTGATAATTCAGATCTCTTATCCATCGTAAAAATTCCAAGGTTAAGCTGAAAAACTCCGAAAGGTATCGATATTATTTATTCATAGACTTTTTTATGATGATTGATAAGACGGATCACTTTCATCAATTTGGAAGGGGGGGAAAAAAGAACTAGACTAGCAATTTATAAGCAGTTGCTAAGTAATTGTCAAAATGAATCTGAATAACTGGATCTTAACAACGAGCAGTGCCCACAAAGAGAATATGTTTTGCAAAGTTTCACACGTGAAAAAACTGAATTTTCTGTAGGTTGATGCTAGCATAAAGAAAATTACTGGATAATAGTTTCCTGCAACAGGTTCATTGACTGAGAGGCTCCAGTCAGCTCTGTAGTCTCGAATCTGTGAAAAAATAATGATAGGTTAGATTAGAGAATACAATATCCTTAGTTACTAATGGAGGCTTCAATAAAAGAGAACAAAATGAACAGTTTAAAAAAGATAACGTAGGTTGAGATGGATGGACCTCTGTGAAAAGCTGTTCATAAACCCAAAACTGACGTTCTTGAAGGCAATGCAGATTTATAATACATAACTTTGTAGTCCAACCACTCATTGCTTGATACATGCAATATGGATGAGTGCAATTTATAATTGACAATCACAAATTTGATGTGTCTTTGCTAGCTCCTACTCGTGATCAAGTTGAGAATTCTTAACTTAGCATTATTTAATGTGCATGTTCCTCCACTAAGGATATATTGAGAGGTTCTGACATTGGAAAGAAACTATAGTGAGAGTTACCCGCTTTAGAAAGTCCCTTCCATTAGAATCAGTATAAAACACCTTTTCTGTGGCCATATTTGCTGTCATTCTTGTGATGACCTCTTTTCCAACACCATCTTCAAGGGGAATTGGGCCAATCTTCATGATTCAAAAACTTGTCAGGAAAGCTTAGTGTGAATCTTGAGACAGATTTTTAACTTCTAGTTTACAGAAAGCAAGCAGAAACATTGGTAGGCAGAGCATTCTTAGTTACAAGAGTTGAATGTTATTGTGAAGAACAAGTCAGACTTTCACAAATGAATAATAAAAGCAGTTAGGATTCAGAAAATGTGACTTACAGTGTATTCAAGTTCTGCATGCTCTTGATCTTTGTAAACTCTTGTTACCTGATAAACAAACATAAACTAAAATATAAGGGGAAAAAAGAGCTAGTGGTGGAGGAAACACAAACCATAAAAATTTATGGATAAATGCTATAACAAAGCTCTCATCATATATTGTGAATGTTCTTGTAGGAACTCAAGCGCAAAATTTATGGTCAAAAGGATTTGATATTCAGTATCATAGTTATTAATATCCCATTTTAAAGAAAGAAAAAAAATTATAGGGAGAGATGCCTATAGATGTTGACCTGGTAGATCCATGAATTAAATTGTTGGCGAACCTCATCAAACAGTGGTCCACGATGAACCTGCAGGGGCACCTGCAAATAAACAAAACAGTTTCAAAATAAATAAATAAAAATAATCAACTCATAAAATAGGAGCTAGAATTTAACCCTTTATTCTTGGGGTGTGGGGTAAGCACTACAAGTCCACATGGTTGAGAATAAAGTGGACTTGTGATTTTTTTACTCATTTGTCATTTTAGTTTATACTCCACGCAAGAAAGGGTTGGTAATTTGTTAAGCATTAAGAAAAAAGAACTTACTGATCTTGCAACAATATGGGGAGGGGAACCATCAGGCCTTAAGATATATGCACCTGAAGATTGCTGTATAAAAGATGGCACATCAGCAACTACTGCATCAATTTAGTCTCAGGTATAAAATCCTTATACAGGTTGGGAAGTCACATACCATGCTCTCAGAGCTTGAACCATACCAAAAGTAGCTTTGCTGTATTGGCACATCAACCTAGTAAAATGTAACCAATTAATTATAAATGATGTCCAGTTTCACTGTCGTAACATCTCTTGATCTATATATTATTTTTCGTTTCAGGATTGTCTTTAAGAAATGATACAAGGTTCTATATTGTGAAGATTGATGTTACACAACAAAGAGCCAAAACTAAAACTAAATGATAAACGAACTAAAGGAATAGAAGCATATGCAGATTTCAAGCAAATGTTAAGACAAAAACATCTCTACATGAGTATTGGAATTTCCTTTTCCAAACTGTGGAGTTATTTGTAGGCATGCTTGGTAGAAAAGAAATTAGCTCCTGACAAGCATAATGTTTGCAGGCCGTAGAAGATTTCCCAGAAGAGTAACATGTATGATTGTGATTGATAACCACTGCACATGCCGGCTACTTTCGGAGTTAATATCATAAACTTGTAGTCAATTTATTTAAGAATTTCAGTATGTTGGCCACAAATACCAAAGTAAGAAGAAGATTTTGCTTCCCCAACCCTAAGAATTAATTTTAGAAGGTCCAGAAAAGAATGGAGCAGCTGGTAAAGAATGAATCAAAACCCATAAGGAAAGCCTATGCTGCCTCCATTCATGAAGTGAAACAAGGTCCAAAAGAACAATCTGCCAAGCATTATAAACCTCTCATAGGAATAGTTAAGAAGTCTACCCCTGTTTTGGAATTAGACATCCGTTTGAGCTGACCAGTCATCGAAGAAAAGGACATTTTCAAATTTCCAGATCCGATTTCAATGGTATCATTCTGTGGGCTGTCCATCACAGAGAGCCCGTTTCTTCTTTTCCCTGCATAGTTTTGTTATCCAGAAATGAAAAGGGTAAATTGAAAGAAAATAAAGAAACAAACTCAGTTTCATGTGCTTCTCTTCAGCAGATCAACCTTAGAAGAAATCACGTTAGTCTTAAGCAGGGTCGTAGAAGGAGAAAATAAAATCAAATGCTTACCTATCCCAGTAGCACTAGCAATAAAGTAGGTACTCCAACCGAGTGGTGGCACAGACACTTGAAAGTGCAGCCAATACCGGGGCACTTGAATGGATGGAAATCCATATGCCTTCAAATAAAAGTTTCTTAAGCTGCTTGTGGTATTATCCATGGTAACATATTGCGTCTCGATATGTTTTCCATAGGAATCAGCAACAACTAGATTAGGGTCATTAACCTGGTAGATATAGTTACTCAACAATTTTAGTGAAAGAATGAACTCTGGTCATAGAAAGAGAAAGGGAGAGGACATCTTCGAATCACATCGAACTCAATTTAGAAAGACTAGAAACTGCAGATTGATGCTGAAATTACTGAACAAGGAATGAAACACCCAAGATGACTTGACCAGATACTTCGAGCTGAACGTGCTTAACATCTAAGTCATGATCAGGACAGGTCAAAGCATAACAAAAAATATATAAATGAACTAGAATACAGGTTTTTCCTGCCTTCTAATCATTTATCCTAACACCTTGATTTGATTTCATCTACTTGTTGAATGAAATGAACCCATTTCCTCCTTTACAGTATCAACAACAAAACAAGATTTTACTTACTGGTATCCTAATAACATCAGTGCGATTCCATCCAAGAGCGTTGTACAAAACCATGACCTAGAAATAACAAGTTTTACATAATGAATAGGATTCTGAGTTAAGTATTTATAAAGAAAAAGTAGAAGAATGTGAGATTACCAATCTCTTCCCATTTGCAATAGCTTCCTCTGTTGGTGGGCAGTAACTGATATTTAGTAATTGACACTGACAAAATTCAAAGAGGCAGCAGCATCAGGCCAGGAGCATTAAATTGATCATCTAAATGGACATATTTGATAAAGATTGAAATTCAGTGGTGAAGACGTAAAGGAAATCCTCAAATAACGAAAGTAAGTTGCTTCTTCTCATGGCCTTAGTGCAAAACTATATTTTCATCTGAACAAGGAAGATCGATTAAGCAAATAACAAAAGGTACCTGACTAAAATTCAATGCTGGTTTTGCACATTGATCTCTTGATTTATTGCTAACCAAGCATGACAGAGCAGAACTCACAGTAGCTTCTGCCTATACATTAAGTTAACTTTGAGGAATAAAACTAACTAGCAACGATGAAGAACTAAGGATCAAGTAATTCAGAAGAGATTTTAGCTGCCCACCTCCAAGGCTCCAATAGCAAGGCGTTTTTCGTAGTCATTTGTAGTGTGTTGTTTGGCAGTGCCAGTGACACCATCATGGTGCTGTGCAATACCTAAAGCATCTCCAAGTCTATATGTGTTGGGACCAGTGGATTTTTTCCCAACCAGGAACTCTAGTTGTCGTGCTGCCTGTTTTAGAAAGCAAAGAATTGTGTCAGTAAAACAGCAACATTCTACCGCCCAAAACGATAAAATTCAGCCAGAGTAGCCATTATAGATGTTTTCCTTTCTCCACAGGGTACTTCCATTTCCACCTGGTTCAAGCAAAATTAAGAGCAAGCTCTAATGTAAAAACTTTAGAACCAGATCGGAGCTTTTCCTAATATTTTTTCGAAACCACAAATCACCAAGACAAAGAGGCTACTGACATACCAAATAATATCCACTCAGCTGACGAACATATCGCTTCAAGGCTGGGCGACTAGTAAAAAAGCCAGTCCAGTAGGCATTTTCCGTATCTGCATAACTGACCAAAAACAAGCATCAAGTGTGTGTACTCAACAGACTGATGTCTGATGAATAGGAGAGAAAAAAAACAATAAGCTTTGCTTTTCTTACGGGAAATAATCATCAGTTTTCAGTGGCCAAGACTCATTTGCTGCATTTTTCACATCAGTGTAGATAGATGGTGTAGAATACAAAGCATTCACTCGACCATCCTGAAAGATCAATATGCTTAATGGAAGTTCAAATTGCATTTAGCATTTAATATCTTCAATTGCCTGTGCTGGGATTTTGGATTAATAAGAGTTGAAAAGGCATTGGACTACATTAGTTTCTTATCTTATCACAACTGCAAGAAACTTAAACAAGAGCTTTCTGGTCTTCCTACATCTTGTATATGCCCTATAACACATGTCGTTAGCAATCTGATTGATGGGCTCACACTCTTTCTTTCTTGTAAAATAGTAGTGATAGAGAGGTTCTTTGAGCATCTTCTGTGATTGTCCGACACTATATCTAACGGCGGGGAAAACCAAGTAGATTATAGGAGGTAAAGGCAGGGTGAGAGGGAACAACACTTGGGAATTACACCACAACAAATTGCTTCTGTAGAGTTTTGGACTAAGCGCCTCTGGCAAGCATTATACATCAACAGTAATTAAATAGGCTTAGAATGATGAGATTCAAGATATGTGTTTTCCTATTTCATATAAATATTACCTTGTTAACATAGTGAATTAATTTGTCCATCTGCTTGAACCAAGACTCAGCATATTGATACTGGAAATCATCACCCATGGTCCACATAATATGATTTGTCCTTGTCACATTTGCCTGCATGATAAATGGTGGTAGGATTCTGTTATACATGCTCAGCTCATTTAGCAAAATGAAGTGCTTAACACCTGACTCCTTTGCAGCCATGAGAAGCACATAATTAGAGCGAAAGAGAGGAGTTCAAATTTTACTTGGGTCATAGCAGCATTTATAAAATCATTAACCCTCTGCTCAACATTGTAGTCATCTAAAAGGGGGTTGTCCTGCAATATGACATGCAATAGGCTATGTGAAAAATCAACAAGAAAGTTGCGTAGTATTTGGAAATAGTAAGTAAACATTTGTAGTTTGTAGTTAGAACCTGGACTGGCACAAAGTCGTCAAATACTTCAAAATGAAAACCACTTGGGGGACTATAATGAACAGGAAAGGCATTGGCAAAAATCTGCAATCAGCCCGAACATGTGAATTGTAAACCCCACAAACCATTTTCAATAAACAATGGATAGGTTGTTGTTAAGAACCTGAGAGGAAGAACCAAATGTCTTGGATCCACGCCATATAACTTCAAGAGCTTTATCATCTTTGCGCTTCGCTCTGTCCTGGTAATCAATCCTTGCAAAGTGTACAGAATCAAATCCAAGCTGAAGGAACAATATAACCAATCAAAATGTGTCCACTGTCAACCCATTGGAAAATAAGCCAACTTAAAAAAATAATAATAATCTGATGATGACAACAGTACATCAACTTTTGATAACGAAGGTTTTTATTTTATTTTATTTTGAGAATAATCATTCTTATAAGATTCTACACCTCAGTCCCAAGAAGGTAAGCTTGCACTGCAGAATGTCCAAATGGATCAATCTGCCACCCAGCACGAGGAGTCTTGTTAAACTGCTCCTTTATTGCGCGGTGACCTAGAGTTGTTTGGTCAATCATGTCTATGTAATGACAAGTTGCTTCATCATGCATACACCAACCACCATTTCTGCAATTGAACACTTAAACGCTTGTCATTTCCATAAAAGAAATGCATGTTGTGCGTCCATAACTACCAAAAACGTTAAATCTCTCCCTCCCTACAAAAGCACACGAATATGCTGACACACTGAAAATTGCTTTATAACTACTGCATACACAAATTCCAATTGGCCAGCATCAACAAGTTTCCTCACTTGCTCTTGAATTTCCTCACTTTGTTCTACCCACCATCGCTGGAAAAAAGCCTACATATCATTCACATTCAGCTTTGTTAGATTATTGTAACCGCATATGCACTGGATAGCTTGACGAGGGAAAAAGGGATAGAGAAAAAAAAAAGACGTGAGAGAATTTCACATCAAATGGCAAGATATCCTGCTAGTAAACAGCAGGAGCTACCAAACAGTCCTGGATTAGTCCAAACATTTGGGTACTCTACTGTGAAGTCAATCAACTTCCATAGGAGATCCAACTTCTAGTTAGAGAAAAGAAGAAAACAAAAATTGTAAGTTTCTATATTGACGATGAATCTTATGATAATCAAGATATAACTCTTCCAAGCCCTATTTTCTTCGTAGCTTGAATGAAATTTCAGAATCAGCTAATATGTCACCATTATCCTAAACTGTAAAACTAATTCATAGAACAGCATTTGATGTATGAGTTTTCAGAAAGTATAACAACGCAGAACTGCATTTAGGATTCCTATTAAAGAGTAGTGTATCCTGCACATAGCATATCATACACCGGTTGTTTGTGCAGAAAAAGCAATTGATTGAAGTTTGAACTTGTAAATAATATTCCAGGAACAACGAAAACAAAATATGCAAAAGGGAATCCATGAATCTAGTATTAGACTAAAGACCAAGCAGGAAAAAAGAAAAATCTCCATTTCATTACCATTTCAACAAAAACAAACTTCCTATTGGAATCTCGACGCAACGATTCCACCACTGAATCCAGCACATTCTCAACACAAGCACCCTGCCAAAGAACGGTAACGAAGTCAAACATGAAAATCAATCCCTTTAAAGAAAAACATAAAATCAATCAGAAGACAAACAGATTAGAACCTGAATACTGTTATTTGACCCAACATAGTATTGATCAACAGTCTTTAACCAACCAACATCATCATGTGAATGTGGTACCAAATGGACATTCAACTTTCCTGGCACAACTCCACCTCCAGTATTGTAATCCACATAACCACCATTAACTACTGCACCATGCAAGCCAAAAACAACCACGAAAGCAATAAGAACCCACCCCTCAAACCATGTCAAATCCCTCTCAAGCTTTTCCATTTCAACCCCAACAAATTCTAAGCATGAAAGGTTGTCTTTCTGTTTTCTTTTGTTTTTTAAAGGGTCCAACGTATTCAGCCAAAGGAATGTTTTACAAATGGCATGTAAAGACAATTTTTTTCCTTGGTCTTATCTTCTCCTGCATTTCCTTGCCGGCCTAGTAGCTGTAAAGAGTCAAAGGAGTC
>Ga0325404_1003446_pt1 | contig 16846 bp, 5 predicted proteins | sample PopdelMetagenome_18_FD_205664 | JGI IMG/M metagenome (GOLD analysis project Ga0325404, IMG submission 205664) | Populus deltoides microbial communities from Bellville, Georgia, United States - Xylem-Control-R1 | ecosystem: Host-associated > Plants > Phyllosphere > Stem > Wood/Secondary xylem... | reverse complement strand
GAAGTCCTTGGGGATGTGGGAATGTGATGGGATAGAGTGCTTGGCTTCGATGTCAGAATCCTCCACGGATATATTTGAAAGCCTCGAATCGCTATACCTTAAAACTTTGAAGAACTTTTGTGTCTTCATTACAAGAGAAGGAGCTGCTCCACCATCATGGCAATCTAATGGTACCTTCTCTCATCTTAAAAAAGTGACAATAGGTGAATGTCCAAGTATGAAAAATCTGTTCTACCTTGACTTGTTGCCAAATCTCACAAACTTGGAAGTGATTGAAGTTGATGACTGTAACCAAATGGAGGAGATAATAGCAATAGAGGATGAAGAAGAAGGCATGATGGTTGAAGATAGCAGCAGCAGCAGCCACTACGCTGTTACCAGTCTCCCAAATTTGAAGGTTTTGAAATTAAGCAACTTACCGGAGCTAAAAAGCATTTTCCACGGAGAAGTGATTTGTGGTTCTCTACAAGAAATTCTTGTGGTTAACTGCCCAAATCTGAAGAGGATATCACTCTCTCATCGCAACCATGCTAATGGCCAAACACCACTTCGAAAAATCCAGGCATATCCAAAAGAATGGTGGGAATCAGTGGAGTGGGGCAATTCCAACAGTAAGAATGCCCTTGAACCCCTGTGTGTGTTTTGGGAGTCTTTATTTTAGTAGTGGGAAAAGCAAGCAGGCAGGCAGGCAGGAAGTCCAATAAAATGCATTGCCAAAATGGTACGTCTCTGAATCTGCATCGTTTTAATTCACGTTTGTAGAAATCTTCTTCCTCATCTGTTTCATTTCAGTTTCTACATTGTTAGTATTTCCAAGTGCCCACCCTCCATTGCCTTTTTCCATTTTATCACTCCTCACTTCCATTTTCACCATTTTCTTTCAGTTGCGAGTCTAGAGAGATCGGAGGATCCATCCCCTTGAATTATCACAAGAAACCATAGAAATGAAATTTGTGGAGAAGGTGCAAATAAAATTGGGAAGAGAAGCAGACGGCCTGGAAGAAAATAAAGCATCACAACAAAGACAATCAGCCAAATGTGAGGAGGGAACAGAGCCTCTGGAGAATTTACGGTGTTAAAGGCATCAAGAATCATTCTGGGAACTGAAAAAAAAAATTGTTTTGGGTTTTTGTTGTAAAATCTAATATTCCTTGGCAGTACTATCTCATCAAGTTAAAAATCTTCCTGCATCCTATTGTAGGTTATCCGTTGTTCTCTATTTTTACTACCTTTCAATTTTATTTTTATTTTTTACTTGCAATGTGTATGCAAGACTCTGTACCTGCTTTCAAAGATAAACTGTAATGTGAAGCGATGCTGAGAAATGTGTTCATGTTCTTATCAATGAATTTCAGCTGTTCATGTATTTTTGGAAGTGTAGTGCTGGTAGCAGGTTTTGCTTAGCTCTGTAATTTCTGCAATATCATTACTGTCAACAAACTGGTAGCAGAAATTTATTTAAAAAAAAAAAACACAACCACAGCCTGTATGATTACTAGAGTCTCAACTCGAGAGTTTTTTACATGGAGTAGATGCATTATAACTGGGGGAACGTGCCGATTTCATAAGGTTGATCGGGAGAGGTGTGAACTACATATGCTTGAGCAGTGTTAGAATGGGATTATATATCAGCTGACACGAATAAAGCATCTCTAGCTCAAAATGGGTTGCAGATACTCCCGAGAAGGATATAATATGGAAGAGACAATAAGATCTATGATCACACAGTGATCATCACGACGATTGCAATAAGAATACACTAGTTTGAATTTTCACAAAAAAATATATAGAAATATATTAAAGAGTGTGTTTGGAGTTTAGTTTTAAATATGGTTAGCTAAAAAAATGATTTTATTTTTTAAATTAATTTTTTAAAAATATTTTTAGATTATTTGGATGTTTTGATATTAAAAGAAATTAAAAAAAAATATTATTTTAATATATTTTAAATAAAAATATATAGTTAAATAATTTTATTGATAAAGTTAGCTAACATCATGGAATAAAATTTAAAAAAAAAAAAAAAAAGTTGTAAGATAGAAAAGGTAGCCGGAGGGTAATATGTATAAGTATGGGGGTGTCCCATTAATTTCAAGTTCTTACAAACCAATCAAAACCATCCAGCTAGGACTGTCTAGATAGATGAGGCGCGCCAAAAAAAAACCTCACTCTCTCTGTCTATGTGTCTGACTCTCACAAATCCAACCGCCTTCGAAGTCATGGCTTTGCCTTTATCCTCTTCTTCTATCATCATCTCTTCCAAGAAGCTCTCCTTCAATGTCTCCATCTCTCAAAAACCGACTCAAAAGCACCTTTTCCTCTCTGCCCAATTTGCATTTCGACTCAATGAAGCTCGTAGCCAAGTCACAGCAAGACCTGCTGTCCGTGCCTGCAACTCTACAACAAGTACTTATGCCAAGGTGTGGTTTTATGTTTTTCAAATCTCCTCTATGAAATGAAGGGTTTTCCAATGCTGATGGCATAATGTACTAATCCAGGAAATGGTATTGACATAAGATTATGATAAGGGTCTCCTTAGTTATAGTCAACAAATATTTGAATTCGAGCTCTTTTCTTTTCCCAGCTTCACGAATTTTAGGCGTCAGCATGTGTTTTAATGATTTTTTATTAGACAAATGGTGTTGATGTACTACTGGTTAGGAATAAGGTAACTGTTGTGGCAGCTGATAGTAGTGGAATTGGTTCTGATTGGGACTGCTACACGGAGATAATTAGTCTATAGTTCTGGTGAAAAATTAATTAGTAATCTAGGAAGAATTGCAATAAAAAATTTTGAAGACTGCCGAATCAAGTTTGGTTTTCCGAGTATTTTATAAGAAAATACGAGCCTTAGGGTTTCTGCTTACGTGTAATGCAAAAATCTCCTAAGCATCATCAACCAATATATATGGCCTTTGTTCATTTGAATGCTGGGCATAATTCAAAGTCTTGCTTTATGTGTTTCCATTTATGAAAAAGTTCACTCCATGGATAGAGGAATCTGATTCCCAGAAGCAATTTTTGTTGGAATAAATTGATGTCTATTTTTCTTTGTCCTTGTTATTTTTAATTGCAAATGACTGGCAATAGTAGATAACCTGGTATGATAATCCTGTCTATGCATTGCAGTTTTACTGCAAGAAACTAATTTATTTACCCTCTTTGTATCCATAATTATGCAATTTTTTGCCTTTGTCACTTCTTCTTTCTTTACACACCGATTAGACTATCTACCTTATGGATCAAATAGGGGAAATTATAATCCCCTTTTCTGTAGTGCTTTCTAAAATGGCTTTTTGGTTATGTAGGATCTGGCATGCGAGCACGATTCTCCTCCTAATTTGTACATGTCGACTTTTGGAGATGGAACGAAAAAACTTAAGAGTCTGATTGCTATGATACTTATTTTTATCCAAATTTCTGCACCAGTACCTTTGAGTGGTTGGGACTTTTGGTATGTTTCTCCAGCAAAAGCAGTGCTTTATTCTCCAGACACCAAGGTCCCAAGAACTGGGGAGCTTGCATTAAGAAAGGCTATCCCAGCAAACATAAACATGAAGTCCATACAGGTTGTTATTAGCAATTAAATTACTACATAGCTTCCCTAACTTAGAAATTAATCAGTTTGCAGACCATCTTGCTTTTGCTTCTAGACTTCTCTCGAGGACATTTCATACTTGCTAAGAATTCCACAAAGAAAGCCTTATGGAACCATGGAGGGTAATGTGAAGAAAGCACTAAAGGTACATGCTGCACTTTATTGATTCAACAAGATAAAAACTCATTGTCAGAGTGGTACTATTCAAAAGTATGCAGCTCAGTTCAATTAATAAAAATTATCAGATGAGATCTTTGTTTAGGAAGATGCTTTCCATTTTTTAGCTGTTCTGGGATCTCACATCATGATTTTCTCCATCAATTGTTTTCTTCAGGCTTAGACATGGGCCTAAACCATTTGCTTCTGCCGAAAATTACTTTTTATTTGCACAAGTTTAGTCCCATGTTATCCAATTGAGCATTTATTAAATTTGGAAACCACATTTTTGTTGTTAGGTTTTCTTTTATTCTACATATTAAGCCTCATCTGTTCAAGTTTCCTTGCATGCAATGCCATTAGTGATTTTAGTCTTCTTGAGTTCATTTCCCACATCAACATGTACAATAATTTAGTGTTGTAAACAATTAATTCCCCTCATCGACGATGTGTATAATGAATTTATGTAATTACCTGGGAGTTTTTCTTTCTTCTTATTTCAGATAGCAAAGGATGAAAAGGATTCTATCCTGGCAAGTCTACCAGCAGACTTGAAGGAAAGGGGGTCTACACTGTATGCATCTCTAATAGATGGGAAGGTATTGGAAAGAAATTCATAATTTTATTAGCTCAATTTGATGAGAAAATTTGTTAGCTTGAGAGAATTGTACCAGCATTGGTGGACTGGAACAGATACAGACAAGATAAATTCCAATGTGCTATCCTTTTAAGCTGTTGAATGAATTGTAGGAGCATAACCAGAAACTTGAGCCAAGAGCACATGAAAAATATAATGTTGTTCTGCAACATAATACTCTTAGTTTTATTAGCTGCCACAGCAATATACAACACATTATATCAGCAATCCATCTAAGTTACAGAATCTTTCTCCTGTTGGGGATGAGAAACTAACAAGAAGCTTAATTTACATGGTTTATGCTAGAACTTGTTATAATTATACTAAATCTCCCTCGCTTTTCTAGGGTGGTTTGCAAGCACTCCTTCAATGTATTAAGGATCAGGACCCAGATAGAGTTTCTGTTGGCCTTGCATCTTCACTGGATACAATTGCAGAGCTGGAGTTGCTGCAGGTAAATGTGACTTCCAGTAATAATGAATAATTTATCTCATGTAAACCATATAAAAGAATAAAGTTGAGATATTTTCCTTAAAATCTTCACATTTCATATATTGGGGATTGTGTCTTTTGCCCAAGAATTTGATGATATAGATAACTACAAACTTGTGGATAAAAGTTAAGCATGCACCAAATCTCAATGTAAAGCTTTTTGCAACAGGCTCCTGGGCTGTCATTTTTGTTGCCCCAGCAATACTTGAAATATCCAAGGTCAGTCCTCTCCAGGAATATCTATATAAATTTAATTCACCAATTTAACTGAAATTGCCATGTGCATGCCACAAATAGATGTGTCTCTAACAAATGAGGCTACCATTCTTAAATCATTTATAATTGAATAGAAGATAGAAGCAATAAATGAAAGCTTGTGGTACATTAAAAATAATCCTTGATGAATTTAAATGGTTTTTTATCCATTACATCCAATGAGAATATCGGTTATTCACTCTTGTATTCTGAGTTTCACGACTTGCAACTAATGTGCTTGTTTGGTAGTGCATTTTGAACTATGTTTGGGAGCATTTCAAAAGTGTATATGCCTTGAAAAAATATTAAATTGATGTTTTTTTAGTGCTTTCTGATTATTTTAATGTGTTGATATCAAAAATTTAAAAAAAAAATCTATTTTTATTTTATTTTAATATATTTTCAAGCAAAAAGCACTTATAAAAAACACACTATACATCTTTCTTCAGCATACACTTACTTTTCATGAGTAGCTTCTTTGCAACTACTTTCACAATAATGCATAAATTGATAAAATAGGACATGAAAACATAATTAAAAAGATTTACGTCATGATATATCATAGAGTTTTTTCATAGTATTAGAAAGTCTAAAATATCACCTAAAAAGGGGTGAATGAGGGCTTAATTGAAACTTTGATACTTGAAATTTAATTCTTTAACACTTAAAATTTCAACAACAACAATCAATTATGCAAGGCACAAATAGAATGAGATAGAAATCAAGAAACACAAACCAATTTTATAGTGATTAGGACAATCACCTACTCACATCCGTTCAAGTATTTACTATCAACTCACATTCTTAATAAGTGGTATCTTATCGATGCACAGATATTTACGAGATCAAGATTAGAAAACCTATCTCTCACAATCCTTTTCAAAGATCAAGATTTAAACCTTTCAATGGCTCACAACCAAAGATATTCTCAAGTGGTTCAAGTAACCCTTACACTTTTTCAAAAGATATTCTCTCATGAGAATTTTCACACCTTACAATGAAGAAAATGTTACAATAAATTGAACTCAAGTCTTTATGAATGTAATCTAGCTCAATGAGATTGTGATTTGATGCCAAAAAAAGTTTAAAGATATCACCATTTTTTTTATAAAAAAATAGTTGTTACACAAGCTTGAATGTAAAATAAATTAACCACTCAAGACAAGTTAGCTCTTGAGTATAAAATAAATCAAGTATAATTTTTTAAAAAACACTTAGTTTATGTTATCCATTGAAAATTAGTGATAATACTAAAATATATGATAAAATGTGTAAGTTTTGACAATAAAACTATTTTTGGATGATAAATTCAACAATAAGATTTTTTTTTATGCCAAATTAAATTCTACAAAGACTTAATTACATGAAATTAAGTTTAAGCATCTTTAAGTCAAGCTTGCATCCAAAAGGTCCATATTGCTTCAATTTAATGTAGTCAAATTCCTACAACTTCAAAACTTTTGACATGCATGTTAAATTGACTAATTTCTGTTATCATCAAAATCATTAATCCATAGACTTTGGGCTAATAGCATTTTCATAGGTTGACTCAGTTTCAATAAAATTAAATATTATTAGGAAATATACGATCTGTCTTGACTTCATTTTGGTTCTAGCTGTTGCCTTCTCTGTGTGGCTAATTTGTCAATTTGAGACTGCTCACTGATGTGCAATTATTGTATTTGATTAGCATCTTACAAACTTGTTTATGCTTTGCGTCAGCATCATCTTTTCATTTATTTGTAGGCTAACAGGCAGAGGGACTGTTGAATTTACCATTGAGAAAGTAGATGGCTCAACATTTTCCCCAGAAGCTGGTGGTGAACCAAAAAAGAGTGCCAAAATTCAGGTTTGATAAACTTCTGAATGTCTATGCGGCAAGCTTTCACATTATTTCAATTAGATATAGAGAAACTTTGCTATTAGTTTGTGTTAGCTCCTTTGATACCTAAAACATTTTTCATATATATCTCCTCCACCCCCTGGCAAGCCATCTCCATGCAAAGAAAAAAAAAATGACTATGATGGCCAGCCATGTAGGAGAAATCTGAGCTCAGGCACATATTGGCTTAAGCAGGCTGATCCTCAAATATTGTGAGCTTGTGCTTCATCATGTTAATAAAATGTTGTTAGGGAACACATAATACCATAATATGAATGATGCTTTGCTTAGCCTGGAGTTTATGAGTAATATTTCATTGGTTTATTGAACAATTCTCAAACCAGATGACTAAACTGGAGTCACCTTTTGGTTCTTGAAATACCTTGTTGAGTTTAAGGGGACCCCCCCTTCCCCTCCCCCTCCCCCTCAGCAAGAGATATAATTATGGTTTCAAATGGCGTGCTTGTTTACATGAATTGCATTTCAGTTTATCATTCACTTTTCAGTTCTTTAAGGTACGCCAGTTAGGTGCTCTGCTGATGTTATCCACTATTGCACCTTATGTTTTTTTGTTAATGGCCAAATATTGTGCCTAACCGCCTGCAAGCAATGAATATCAGCATCTTATATGATAAATATACCTTCAATACTTGTAACAGTCCTAATGAATGTTGATTTCTTTACCATACATTTAATACCAGCTGATGATTAACACTTGGATTCAGGTTGTTATAGACGGATTCTCAGCACCATTAACAGCAGGGAATTTTGCGAAACTGGTAAGGTAGTTGAACCTCATCTCAGCCTTGTGGAAATTTTATTTTCCCATCCTTCCACTTCACTCCGTCCTCAAATTTTCCTTGTCCAGTTTTAGTTGACATGCCATTGCATCCTATTGTTTTTCTTTTCTTTTCTGTCTTTGATTTATGTATACTTTTTATTTATTACTTTTCCTTTCCAGGCAGCTTTCTTTTAGATTTTACCATGTGAAAAACATGCCTCGGAACTAAAACATTGAGTTATTGGAATGTTCTGCCCTCTTTCAGGTAGTTGATGGAGCATATAACGGGGCAAAGCTCAGCTTCACTGACCAAGCTGTTCTCACTGACAATGGACTTGATAAGAACGGTGGTTACAGTGTTCCCTTAGAGATAATGCCATCGGGTCAATTTGAACCTTTGTACCGAACAACATTAAGTGTCCAGGTACAGAACTCTTATTTTTATTTCTGTGCGTTCCATGCAATTGCAAGTAGCAAAACGTTTTTTTTTCATTGTTATATAATTTCCACTTTCCATGTGGAAGGATGGAGAATTGCCAGTTCTTCCACTATCTGTTTACGGGGCAGTTGCAATGGTGCACAGTGAGGTTTCTGAGGACTTCTCTGCACCATATCAGTTTTTCTTCTATCTCTATGATAAAAGAAATGTAAGTGCCATCCACACTAAAAACTAAAATGAAATATGAACGTCTGAATTTCCTCACATGATGTCATTGCCCCTTGTCCTTCCCTATCACCCCCTTATCTTGGTACTCCTGTGTGTCTTGTAGGCTGGTTTAGGAGGGCTATCTTTCGATGAAGGGCAGTTTTCAGTTTTTGGGTATGTCTTTGATAAACTTTTTTCATGGTGGTAGAAAATAAGTTTTTGAGTCGTATCATGATATCGATTTCAATATGCAGATACACAACCGCTGGGAGAGAAATTCTTTCACAGATAAAAAGTGGGGATATAATTCAATCAGCAGAGCTCGTGGAAGGTCAGGATCGCCTCATATTGCCAAATGAGAACTAACATAATCTTTACCACAGGAAGACTCGTCATTCTTTATCTTCATTGCACTTGTTATGGGATCAGCCTGATTTTCTTGGTGCAGGTTGGTGTCCTTGTGTTGGAGACCTCTGTAAATCTTTCTTATTGCCTCAATTACTTGCATTTGATATTGTAAAACTTGCTTGCTCTGATATCAATTTGTTTTATTCTTCCTTTCCAACTAAGCTGTTGATGACATGATTGGATCTGGAGCATGCTAAATTTAATATAGAAGCAATGGCATTCCTTGGTTTGGCGGATTGAATTATATTTAAAAAAAAAAACTCAAAAGTACACTCAAATTTCACTATGGATTTACGGAGTGAAATTATTATTTTTTTCTTGGGAGAAAAACTCATTTAACTTGGTTTTAGAAGAAAGAATGTCTTTTTTTTCAATGAGATTTATTTGTCATTATCATTTTTAATGGGACAAGTGAGTTTTTTGACATTTTAAATAAGCAGTGTAACGACTTCAATATATGTATATATATACATAAAAAAAAAAAAAAAAAAACCTAGAGAGAAGGGTTTTGTGGCATGTTTGCTCTTTGAATTCACCGTAAAACAACCATATTGCCTTTAAATTTAAAAATAATAGAATATTCTTTTAGATCGCTTGGATTTTTTTAACATGGTTATTTTGTAATTATGTCTCATGATAGGGCAATTAAGTCTTTGACTATATATAAAAATAATTAAAAAAAAGTTTGGCGTGTATCTTGCACGAGCCAGCAAGTGGGAGGTATTCATACTTTTTGAGTGGTATATGCGACACCTCAAGATAGTTAAATGCCGCCATCACCGGCGTTAGAAGCAACGAGTTGGAGTTGTTTTTTTCATGGTGGTGGAGCGTGTGTTAACATTGGAGGTCTAGTTGACATTTGATTAATTTTTTTTTTCTCTTTTTTTTCTTTTCACTGGCCAAGAAATTCATGTCATTTTTTAAAAAAAAATCAATTGTGTCTTTCATTTTGTGTTTCAATCAATTTTAGTCCTCATTATTTAATTACTATTTGTTTTGCTTTTAATGATTTTTTTATTTTATTTGTTTTTTAATTTCATTTTTAGGCATTTTATTTCATTTAATTTTTATATTCAATTTGGTCCTCATCTTTTTATTGTTATTTTTATACCATTTTTTTAATTTATTTTAATTTTCAATTTGGGTCTCCATTGTTTTCTTTCATTTATTTTTTATGTTAGATTTCGTCTTTATTATTTTGATTATTGTTTATTTTATTTTATTTATTTTGAATGATTAGAGATTTTGCACATTTGTTTTTATTTTACTTCGAAATTTTCTTGTAGGTCTTTTTCTTTAAATTTAATTTTTTATCTTAATTTCATATCGTTGGTTGCAAATTAGTTGAGTTAACCTGAATCGACTTAAGATTTTTTTTTCGATGTTTTTTTTCAGTTTTTTTTTTAACATTAGATTATTGGGCTTTGTGCTTTATGGTTTTTTTTTTCTTCTCTTTTAGTGGGATTGACCCGGGTTGCGACTTAGTCAAATTAATCGAGATTTACTTGATTTTTTTTATATTTTTTTATTGATTTATTTTTGGTTTTTGTTTCTTTTTTTTAATTATTATTTTATATTTTTTTATTGATTTATTTTTGGTTTTTGTTTTTTTTTTTTAATTATTATTTTAACTTGATCTCATATTGTGGGTAGCGAGTTGTTGAGTAAGCCTGGGTTTACTCTTGTTTTTTTTTTGATATTTTTTTATTTTTTAAAAATTTTATTATTTCACATTAAGTTATTAGATCTTGAGCTTTATTATTTTTTTTCATCTTTTTTTTATATGAGATTTTTTTTGATGTGTTATTATAGATTGTAGGTTAATCAAGGTAATCCGATTTAACTCAAGTTATTATCGCTTGAATTTTATTTTTTTAATATTAGAAAAAACTTAACCTTGCCTGCAGTGTAACGCGTGCAATCATCATTTAATCAATAATCACATAATCAACACGTATCAAAATATGCTGTAACGTAGAAGGCTAGAGAGTTGAAGTCCCCGTTAAGCCATCAAACTGTTAGGATCATCATCAATCTCCTAAATTTGAAAAACTAGCTGATACATAATTAAACTATATTAGAACAATCTTTGATCATTCCTTGTAGCTGATACATAAACTATATTAGAACCCGTCCATATGAAACAACAAAAAGCATATGATTATGAAAATAAAACAATTTTTTTTCTCACAAGATTCACTGTTGGGTTTCAGAGCAAATTAAAAAAAGGAACAATTTAAAATTAATTCATTGTTCTTACTGTGGTGCTCTTCTTCCTATTCTTCACCAGTCTGTGCTTAATAGAGTGAAACCAGACTGTCTACGCTAGGCAAAGCGTCATAGCAACCCCCTGTGCGTTCAGAAATCTGCTTGCTAATATTATTCCTTTCTATCGACCATATATTACCCTTAACCAGCACCGCAGCGCCACCATCTTTCTTCTAGGTCTTTCCTGCGCTAGATTAAAGGCAATGCTATTACAACCAGATGCCTCTCGCCAATGAAGAGCTCCGTTCAAAAAGACCCCACTGGTTTGCAAAGGCAAGCCAGAGATGAATCATTGGAACTCTCTCTCCCAAGTATCTTTCTTTAGTGGACACACATGGATTTCGCTTATAATGCTCCATGGATAATACTGGGAAGATTTTATTCTTACCACCTCGAAGCCATCAATGGATTTATCATCCCTGGGCCAAGATACAGCCACTTCTCAGAAAAATTATATTATAATAAGTAACTCTAAACCTGTGTCAAGAATAATGTATATACTCTTACATTTCAATTATGGACTCATTGTATCTTTCTTTTTTTTTCATTTAGGTTATTAAATTTTTTTTTTCTGACCAACTGCATCCTTTTGAGGTCAAATTGAAGCCCAATTAATTCAAATTTGTTGAGCAAATACAAGTTTGAAAGAAGAAGGATCGAGATGAAAAGGGCAGAGAAAATAGATGGTAGTTTCAAAAATAGCGTGAAAAGTTCTCTTTGATCCCTATACTTTTCAATTTATAAATATCCAGTCCTTTAAATTTTCAAAAATACAATTTTAGTCTGAGACTTTATTTTTTTATTTTTAAATTCCTGATTTAAAAGAAGAAAGAGAAAGTAGCTAGATTTTGGTGAAAAACGGAGTGTCTTAATTAATACTGATTTTGACCACGAAAAAGTTTGATTTTGATGTCAATGAGTTCTTTTCGATGAAGGGAGTTTCACATGTTCTTTGTCCTTCTCCTTGCCTAGAATGGTAGATATGAGCTCAGGAAATTTTTTTATTTTAAGTTGATTTCGGGTTTTTGGATGGATTTTTGGGTTATTTGAGATCATAAATTGGTTTATCAAGATTTATAAAGTGTTTTTTTATTTATTTTTAGGTCAAAATAGGTTGAAAGTCAAGTTTTTAGGCAAAAACCCTAAGGCTTGATTTTTTGACGACCCTGTGATCGCCAAAAACTAAGCTAATAAACAGCACGTTGTTTGCTATATTTTTTTTTAAATCACATCGTCCATCCTTTAAAATAAAAAAATAAGGTTGTCATCCGCCCTTTAATGCTAAAAAAAAGGTCTAGCACACGAGCCATGCTTTTTTTTTTATGAGTCTAGCGATCAAGTCATGCTTTTTTTATGGGTTAGACGCGTGAGTCAACCCATGCTTTGATGGAGAAAAGAGAAAGTCTTGGCTGAAATCCATTTAGCCATAAGAAATGATCATTTTTAGACTCATTAGGTTCCTTTTGATGATGAAAGTTTCACCTCTTCAACACCAAACATTGTTTTAAAAGATTTTACCTGTAGAATTGCAAATATATCAACTATTATATCTTCAGGAAGATTTCCATGGGTATGGTTATTGCTTCTTTGACCTAGCTAGGACATATAATATAAAGGCATTTTCTTTCTTTCAATCTATATATTTACAAATAGTATGCTTTGGTGTCGTAAAAACATTTTAAATAAGGAAGAAAAATTTACAACTTGAGTTATAGACTTGACTGGATCAAATAAGATAGTTTTATTTTAATTAGAGATAAAAAAAAAACAACGATAACAAATTGATCAAATTTAAAAAGGAAATGATCATGATAACCTAGGAAATAATAATGTAGATCAATTATGAGATAATTAAATATGGAAGGATAAAATTGGGTAAAAAAAAATGACAATAACATTAGTTCGAGTCAACATGACAAACCTGTAACTTTGGTAATAAAAATTGAGTGAACCAATGTTAACCTGCCAAACTCGCAGCCCAAGTTATGAGATTGGGATAAACCAAAAAAAGGAAAAATAAAGAAAACCACAAAGCTCATATCTTTAAAAAAAAAAAAAAACACCAATGTCCAATGATGAAATAAAAAAAAAAGTAAAAGAAAAAAGAAAAAAAATGATGTACAACCTACGTTAACTTTTTAAACTCACGATCCAAGTTATTAGATTGGAAACACTTTATTTGAAAAAACCGCGAAGCCTAATTCCTAACCAATTATATATTGAAGAATAAAATCAGAAAAAAAAATTTAATAGTAAAGGATGAAACTGAAAAAACAATTTCAATCTAAGAAAAATTCCCAAAGTAAAACAAATAGTTATCAAAAGAATAAAAATCAAATCTGATATAAAAATAAAATGAATTTTAATGGTGAGTGATGGAATTGAAAAACAAATTCAATTAAGAAAATGATTAAAAACAAAATAAATAGCAATGAAAAAATAAGAACTAAATCTGAGACATAAAAAAATTGGAGGATGAAAGTGAAAAAAAATCTAACTTTATAAACCATATCAAATAAAAAAAATAATAAAAATAAAAATTAATTATAAAAAAATAAATTGAAAAACTGATTTGTAATTCTAATATGCCACGCGTGAAGATTAAGATAGAGAGAGAAAAATAAAAAGGAAAATTTGACTATCACTATAACGTAATTTAGAACACCACACGCACTGTTGTGGGATGGAGAGGTTGTCTATAGTTTGCACCCTCTTGACATGCATCTGCCTATAGTTTGCACCCTCTTGACATCTTCAATACTCAACGCAATCAATATTCTTCCCATCAATACATTTGTAAAAATATTTTTAAGTTCTTCAATCTAAATGTACATGGATGTAAATAATATATATATATATATATATATATATATATATATATATATATATATAAACTGGATGGAGAATATTAAAACTGAAGCAAGCAACTTTTTTAAAAAATAGTGTCCGGAAAAAAAATTAAAACATGAACTTTTTATTTAAAAGAAAAATATGCAAGCTAGCTGGCTTGCGAGGCAATTTTGCAAATTTCAGATCTGTAATTATTGATTTTCATAATTTGAATAAGTGTTTGGAAATGTAGTTGTACGTAATTTTTTAAAAATTAGTTTTTTTTAGTTTTAAATTAATTTTTTTATTTTTTTTAATTATTTTGATTTGCTAATATCAAAAATAAATAAAATATTATATTAATGTATTTTTAAAAATAAAACACTTTAAAAAATAATTTTTCATTCTTCCCAACACTATTTTATAATATTGCAAGTATGTTCACTATTAAATCTGGAAGATTGCCATGGGTAGGGCTGCTGCTTTTTTGACCTGGCTAGGGTAGATAATATAAAGGCATTTTTTTTCTTTCAAATCTATATATTCAGAAGTAGTGGTCACTACAAAGAAAGATGTCATTTAATGTTTTTTTTTTTTTTAAGTCTAACTATATATTTTTATTGATTATTTAAATTATTTTTAGACTTCTTAAGTTAAATGAATCACCTTAGAATAATTCTCAAATGATTTGATTTGAAGTATAAACTAGATAAAAAATCATATCAGGAAATTTCAACATTAATATGCTAGTCTGGTATTAATAACACTATCAGAAATTATTTTATAGCTTGGACATTTTTTATTCTTACACATTCAAAAATATTTTGATGTAGCATAATACAAACTAGGAAATAACTAGTAAATAACTGAAATTATAAAAAAAAAAAGAACATAATAAATTATACTTGAAACTAGAACACCAGATAAAAAAAAAAAAAAGGTTTCTTGAAGACATTTTTCTTCCTTTGTACTATATGATTGAAAGGCCTAATACCTATACGTCTATATATTTATTTTTGGATTTGAATTTTGCTACCTATCCTTATTTTTTTGGTTTTGAAAAAAAAAAAAGAATCTTTTTCCTTACCTCAATGTCTTCCATGAAAACATTGTAGTAATCTAAAATAACTTAATTTTTTTCATTTTAATCTTCAAACTTTTTGCTTTTCAATTGCAGCCTCATATGACGACATTATTGACCAATTTATTATAATTTGTTATAGAGAGAAAAAAGAAATTCAACAAACAAAAAAATAAAGTATAAAAAAAAGGAGAAAAACCGATGACCAATTTCAAATTCAAGTGAAAAGGCTCTTTTTAGTCCTTCTATCTTCCTTTCTCTACTCTTTTTCAATCTTTTTAGTTTTTGAAATTGTAATTTTTGATTCAAAAATTTATTTTATTTATTTTTCAGTTCCTTAATTTAAAAAAAAGGAGAACGTTACAAAAAAAACATCAGACGAGATATTAAGTCTTCAAATGACAACACTCTGACAATCAAAATGATTAATCTTAATGAGATTCTATTTGATTAAAGGAGTTCGATGATGATAAATGTTTCATATAAACATGTTGGAAAAGGTAGATTGGGGTACAATTATATTTTTTTAAATTTAATTAATTTTTTGACTATTTTTGGGGTGTTTTAGAGTTGGTAAATAATTTAATGTTTTTATGATGTTTTTAAATTGTTTTCAAGTAAAAATGACTTGAATTTTGAGTTTTTATACCGGCAATCTATTACTTAGTTTGAAAAAGAAAATGGATAACATGCATCCACTCTTGAGAAAAAAAATATAAAACAAACCTAAGTGCATGCCTGAGTTTTCAATTAAAGCTAGACACATGAGCCTAGCCTGATTTTTTTAATTTAAATCTATTTTTTAAAAAAATTAATTAATTTAAAATATTATAAATATAATTGATTTAATTTTTTATAAATTATTAAGGGCTTGGAATTTTTTGGTTTTTTTTTAATTTTATCTTTCAATATCAGGTTTATTGGAAATAGTTATTCAAAATTTTGTTTTAATTTGCACTCTATAAGATTATTTCAATCTCATGACACGAGTTATGAGTTTGGCAAGTTAATTCAAGTTGATTGAGTTTTTTTTGTTATTTTTTAATTGATTTGTTTTTAATCTCATCCTTCAACATTGAGTATATTGAGAATTGAATTTCATAATGTTTTTCTAATTTTTTTTCTATGAGATTTTTTTCAGTCTCATAACATTGGTCCAGGGTTCAACGGGTCATCCTGGGTTGACTTGAATTATTTTTTTAATTATTTTTTAATTAAATTATTTCTGATATAATCCTTCAACATTGAGTTGATTAGAAATTAATATTTATAATTTATTTTGATTTACTTATTGTGGGGTTATCGTAGTTTCATGATGTAGATCGAGAGTTTGATAGGTTATCCCAAGTTGATTTAGGTTTTTTTATTTTATTTTATTTTTCAATTTCATCATTAAGCTTGAGGTTGATTGAGAACGAAACTTTATTTTTTTTTTAATTTACTTTTTGTGAGGTTATTGCAGTCTCATGATCTGAATTGTGAATTTTATAAATTAACTCGAATGATTCAATATGTTCCCATCTTAATATTAAATAAAAATATTATCTTAAATTTTTTTAGTAAAACTATATTTTTTATATTTATCAAATTAATCAAATTATATCAGTAAAGTCTCATATAATTTAAAATTTATTTTAAAAAAACACGATAATAAATCACTAACTAGATTGTTGTGGCATTAAAAATAATAATTTAAACCAGCTCGTCCACAGCTCAATTATTTTTCGAGTGCAAACAAAATTTATCTACATGTTTCAATCATAACTTTCAAAAACTACATGGCTTACAAATTTTGGTGAAAAAAGAAATGTAC
>Ga0325404_1003445_pt1 | contig 16852 bp, 10 predicted proteins | sample PopdelMetagenome_18_FD_205664 | JGI IMG/M metagenome (GOLD analysis project Ga0325404, IMG submission 205664) | Populus deltoides microbial communities from Bellville, Georgia, United States - Xylem-Control-R1 | ecosystem: Host-associated > Plants > Phyllosphere > Stem > Wood/Secondary xylem... | reverse complement strand
TGTGAATTGTTAAGTGATGAATTATCACTGACAAATGAAATATGAGAAGTGTGATTTTGAGGCGTAAACTAGCATACATTTAGTGTATGTTAGGATCCCGGGTAAGGGGATCGCCACGTTTGGACTACCATACATTTAGTGAATGTTAGGATCCCGGGTAAGGGGATCGCCATGTTTTGGCTAGCATGCATTTAGTGTATGTTAGGATCCCGGGTAAGGGGATCACCATGTTTTAGCTAGCATCCATTTTGTGTATGTTAGGATCCCTGGTAAGGGATCACCATGTATTGGCTAACATACATTTAGTGTATGTTAGGATCTCGGGTAAGGGGATCACCTTGCATCGACTCCTACGGGATGATGATGATGATGATACTAGTGAAAGGGGTATCGGTAATGTGTCAAACAAAGATAATCATGTTTGATCTTATAAAGTCTGGAATGGAGGTTAATAGTGAAAGAGGAAACAATTATTTATAGTTGAATAAGAAAGAGATTCTAATGAAAATCAGAAAGAAGAAGTGAACAAAATATGAATGCATGTTACCCTGTTGAAATTGTTAGATATTCATGTTATTATTTTTATGTGATATTCACCTTTCAATAATATGTATTTTGTTTCAGGAACATCACATGCACGACATGAGTAGATCCTAGCTTATGTTACCTTCTTGTATTTTAGGTTATAGGGGGTATACCCTTGTATTTTGTAAACATGAAAATATTTGTATAACTTAATTTGTATAATTAATGTTTAAAATTGATTGAATGAACTTAATCTTTGTAGTTCATATAACCATTTTTTCATGTCTAAGTATTTATTTTTTTATCTATCCATAATGATATTTTGTTATATAATGTATATCATGAATATTGTGGGTAATAGGTGTGAGAATATTTGTGGAAATTGAAACCCAAGATGATTGGGTCGAGATTAAGTTATGAGATGTGAGTTATTAAAAGTGTAAATAGGTTACATGTCGATAACTTGGGACCTTCCGGTATAGGGGGGACTCCGTCGAAATTTCAATAGATTTTAATATGAAAACCATATATATATATATATATATATATATATATATATAGGGGAAGAAAAAAAAATTCTCTATTTTTGGTTGACATGAGAGGGTTATTTTTATCCCGGAATTGGGGGATGTTACACCTCCAACATCTTTAAATTTGAAAATTGGTTAGTTGGCAAGAAATTTGAATTCCTTATCCACTCCCTCATGTGCTTACACTCCTCTCATGTTTCACTCAAATATTCTTGCGACGTCTTTTTCCTCTCATTTCACCTTTCTTCGACTCTTACAGAACTAAAATCAACACCAAATATAACAGCCTTAACAACGTATCCAAATATGTGTATATGACTCAAGAAGCAAGTAAAATATAAACAAGCAAAGATGCAACTACAATTATAATTTCGTGAGTAGCAAGCGAATTTGTATGAAAAGTGGATGTTTTTGAAGACACAAAAGAAAAAGATGCAAACGTTATATTGAAAAATTTAAATGACACCTAAATATATCAACTACAATATTATTATACTGTTATAATTGAAAAATAACAGCAGCAAAACAAGTTTGAATTACTGACATGAATTAACGTGAATTAGACTTGTTACGACAAGTTCCAATCCCGAATTTAGTTCCTCTAGCAAAAGAACTTCAAATGACCTCAAATAATATATGGGGTGCGATCAGAACCTTAAAACCTAGTATATAAAATCTGACAATTTTCTATATTTATTTCACTCGAGATTCCTTTCTTATACAAATCTGACTTGTTACGATAATTTTTAATCCCGGTCTTGATTACTATATCAAATGATCTCCAAATGAGCTCAAATTTTACATGGGGTGTGATTAGGAATCCTAGAACCAATATATATAATTGGAGAATTTTATGAATTGGTTTGGTCCAAATTACCCCTTGTTTGTGTACGAGGGTAGATTCGATAAAAGTGACTTTTGGATGTTCTGTTCTTCTTTTTTTTTTACTCTTTATGCTAATGATATATTCCGAGATAACAACAAACTGAAATAACACCATTGCGTTTCAAGTAACCCTAGAAACAAATAATATCCATGACTCTGTTATTCACTCTTCCTTATTCTTTTAAAACTAAACCTATCCAATCGCTTTATCTAGCTAGTGACTGTGAAAACAATGTAGAGGAAAAGATCATTGTTGAAATTGACTATTTAGAACTAGAGATCAATTAATAGTAAAGTCTCACATTTTCTAAGATAATGTTTCTACATAAAATAATAAGAAACAATGATCTGCATAGAAATTGCCTTATCTAGAAAATGACTTTGAAGATAATGCATAGAAAATGACTTTGAAAATAATAATAAAGTCTCACTATTAAAAATGGTATTCACTCTTCCCGATTATTTTGAAGTCAAACTTAACCAACTACCTTATCTAAACAATGACTTTGAAGATAATGCATAGAAAAAGGTAGGGGTAATTGAAATCAACTAGGTAGGACTAGTGGGAAATCAGTAGCCAAGTCTCATATTTACTAAGTCAATGTTGGTTATAAGTCATCATTTGAGACCTTTATAAATCAATACAAGTTTCAATAGTGTACCAGTATAGGGATTTTGGTCAATAATAATACAACATTCAATATTATGCCATTATCCTTAATCAATACCATTGGTCATGATATAGATGACATGATCCCATTCGAAGTGATCATGTTAGATTTTATAAGAGGCCTAAAAGACACTATAGTAGTGTTGCAAATAGATCCAACTATTAAGTCCAATACCTCTAACACAACTTTCTTTATAATAGAAGCAAAGACAAGTTCCAACATCTTGTGTCATAATCTATTTTTGGGTTATTCCCTAAATTCACTTCCTTTTCTTCCAAAAAAAAAATAAAATAAAGACTGGCAACGTGAAGAAAGAAAGTCGAAAAGGATCTCAAACATATGGGCAAATCAAGCTACAATTTTGGATGAAATTTGAATCCTAATTGTACCCCCACTATACCTAAGACTGAAGAAACAATGTAGATTAAAGGTCAAATTAAATGATTATTGGACGAATCTGCATAAAAATTAAGTCCAAATGCATAATTAAATTTTTAATAAGACAATTTGATTTAATCATGAGCCAAATTAAAGTTTAATTATGTTTGACAATTAATTTGAGCCCAATTAAAAGATTTAATCAAGTGCAAAGACTTAATTATACTTTAAACGAGTAAAATTAATTTTATTAGGAGCTTAATTGATGAAAAATTAAGTTCGGGAGCCTAATTTGGGCTTAATTGAGAAGATTGAAATTTTAAAAAATCAAATTTAATTTCTACCAAGTCAATTGGTTGAAATCAAGGGCAAAATTGCAAGGAAATCAAAGTTTTGGGGTTAATTAAGGGCTAAATTAAAGAAATTCACAACCAAGGATCATTTTGCAAAAGACACCAAACTCTAGGGACCCAATTGACGAGAATCAAGGATCAAATTGATGAAATTTGAAAGTTTAATAGTAAATTAGGGGTTAAATAGAATAAATACGAGACCAAGGCCTGAAATGGAAAAGGCAATCAACTTTAGGGCTGACATTTAATTTTGACGGGGACGCAATTGAACTGATTCTTAATGTAACAGTCTGAACTGTACGACTCAATCAATATTAAAAGATCCCAACATATCCTCTTTATTTGAAGGTAACTTTTTATTTTTTTTCCAAAAATTCGGCAGAGTTTCGTTTGTATTGAGGACAACCTAAGTTATCGACTACTATCAATTTACTCAATCAACCAATCATCATAAGGTCCCATAATTCCGGACCTTATATCAAACCTCATAATTCCACACCTCATACAATCCACACAATATATATATCCTACGAGTAAATTCAATATGAACATGGTCCAAACATCATATCATAAAATTTAAATGGAAAGGAATATTAAAATGCAAAGAAAGTATTTACAACATAATAAGTGTTCTTAAATATTTCATAAGGGTTAATTACAAGATAACTAAAATACCACATGCTATGTTGAACTTTTATAAATACATCAAGGTTTACACAAAAATATACTACATAAACACGTTAATTCCCTTTTGTTTAAGTTAAATATTTACACAAGCTTCACAAAGTAGAGTCTTAAACTAATGATCTTCCTGGATATTTGATGGACTTGTTACATAAATAAACATATCATTATGTTGATAAAGAATATATATGCTCATGTAATGAATATGAATGAAGTATTAACTTTCTATCGAACCCATAAGAATTCTAACAGAGAATTTATATTTTGCTTGAAAGTCTTTTAAACCTAATTAACACTCATTTGTATATCCTTAATTTGAATACTCTTATTTACTTGCATGAACTGGGTGACCTTGCCAAGTCTAATTTACTGGATGCCATTAGCCGCAGCTAATCTCATCTCCCGGCAATCCTATCACGGATGCCATTAGCCAAAGCTAATCTTGTAATTCATATCCCTTGAAAATCATCTCCCGGCAATCCTATCATGGATGCCATTAGCTGAAGCTAATCTTGTATTTATGCTAGATTTTATTTACTTTGAACACGACATTTAATGTAATTGCATTCACCATAAGAATTCTAAATTGTATAAGTGCAAATAGGAGGAGAATCACGCATCTATTTTGCCTGTCTCGCGACCTCCCCTAACAGAAGATCCGATCTTGGTTGCTCCTCCTAAATCATAAGGAAGTTTTTGGTTATGATTCCTTCAAGCCGACATTATAGAGAATCCATATTCATCCATTATTCATATGTTACTTTCTATACATGTTCATTTCTTCATAATAACATACATACATATATCATGCATATTTTTAGAGTTAGTATCTAAATGTGCAAGTGTTCGTATGACTCATTTCTTTTATATTCTTACATATATAGTATTCACGTGAAAGCCTACCATTACAGTCTAGATATTGAACTGTTACTGTCCAATTTTCAAAGTTTTCAACTGTTACTGTCCAACTTTGAACTGTTACTGTCTAATTTTCAACTGTCCAACCGTTACTATCTAATTTTAAACTATTACTGTCCAACTTTGAACTGTTAATGTCCAATTTTCAATTGTTACTATCCAACCATTACTGTCTAGACATTGAACTGTTACTGTCTAATTTTGAACTGTTACTGTCTAATTTTCAATTGTTACTGTCTGAACACTCATCAGATTTTTAACTATATCTAAAGTTCTAAAACTCCATTTTAAGTGAGATTGATCTCGTTAGAAAGCTAAGACACAAGGCTACAAGTTCTGTGATGGAGGAGAACGCAATTTTGCCTCCAAAATAGTCAAAATTGCTCATTAACTAATTAGTCCTACTGCCCTACATAATCAGTCACGACTCAGTCTCAGCTGGTAATCCATAATTGGAGTTCTACATCTCCAAATTGAGCAAGACCAGTTTCCTTGGTTAGCTAACATTCAAATCTACAATTCCTATGAGGAACCCGATCCTAATTCCCTCATCCTCCTACCTGAAATCTCACCGAAAGTCAGGACACAAGTCTGTCTAGATTTGTCTCCCCCTCCCCTTCACACAATACTTTCATAAACTACATACCACACACATGAATTAACTTAATCTCAACAATAAGTACTTTTTCCCTAATTTATGTCTAAGAACCGTAACCTATTATTCAATATCAAGACATCAATTCTTTATCGAATTTAAAAATGAATTTTTTTAAGATCATATTTAGAATACCTTACCCGGTACAAATTAAGATTTTGATCTTCAACCAGTTAAAGATTTTCAACTCCCTCCTTTCTTTTCTTCTTCTTTAATTTCTTGGTAATCCTTTGCTCTCAAGTGTTTATCCCATCTATAAGCTCTTAATCTTGGATGGATTCTTGAAATTTTAGTGTTTCTCTCTTGATTTCTCTATAATGGGTATAAAACTCCCTATCTTCTCTCCTTATGGTTCCTACAGATTTTGGTGAGGAGAGAGTATTTATACTCTATATTTTTCCTTATTTGCATTTAGGCCCCCCTTTTCCTTTAAGTGTATTATTCTCCTCAATTAAATCCAACCCTCAATAGTATTGGGTTTATTATAATGTTTCAAACTATTTCGCCCAGAAATTTATATTCAAATATTTCTGAATTTCTGTTTTTTATTTAACCATATGCATGAATTTCTTCACTTTTTTTTTTCGGGGTTTACACTTAAAATTAAAAGCTCAATTGAGAACTTGATTGAATAAATAAAAAATTAAGGACTACTTTGTAAATTAGACTTTTTGGTGCCATTTTTTTTTAAAATGAAACGACGTGTTTTGTACAAAATAATGTTGTTTCACTCATTGTTCACAAAAAAAAAAGGAAAAAAAAAGGAAGCTTAAAACGGTGTTGTTGTGAACGACAATATATGTCTTCTTCTTTCTTTGGACGCGCTACAGGCAAGGGAAGAAGAAGATTGTTCTCGTACTTCCCCTGCACCTATCTCTCTCTCTCTCTTTGTCCCCAAAACCTAAAAAAACTGACAAGACCCATACCCCTCTCGTGGCTTTCAATTGAGATGAAAAAACAAAGGGGACAAGCCCTGCTGACGGTTGCCTAGTGGCCACTTAGCTACCCTACCCCTGTGCCATGACTGGAGAAGGGTAGTAGCTCTCTCTCCCCTTTTCCCCCCTTATAAATACCAGGAGAGAGAGTGGAGACAGGGGGGATGAAAGAGAGGACAATTAGAGAAAATAGAGGATGCCATTTTTAAAGGATCTGAGAGGACAAAAAGAGAAAGTGGAGAGGAAAGAAAGGAAACAAAAACGAAAAACAAAAGAAAGAAAAATAGGGGAAAGTAGAGGAAGGAAAGGAAAGGAAAGGAAAGGGAAGAAAACAAAAAACAAGAGAGGAGGAGGGCATGCAAAATAGAGAGGAGGAAGAATATAAGCAAAAACAAAAAAGGAAAGAAAGGAAAGGAACAAATCCGTGCCTTTGCACAGAAAGGAAAAAATGATAACAACCATCGTTTTTCTTCTCTCCACCGCGAACCACTGCCATTCTTCTTCCTCGTCGCCACTAGCATCACCGTGAGCAACCTCTGGGTCAACTTTTCCCCACCCCTCTCCACTTTCTTCCTTTTCTCCTCCAATTGCCCTCCACTGTTCTACAAATGAACAGTGGAGAGTGAATTAATTTACTCTCAACTGTTCACGTTGCATGTGAACAGTGGAGAGTAAATGAATTCACTCCGCACTGTTCACATGAACGCTTCCGACCCAACCAAAATTGTTGGGCCGGCATTGGCCCAACACTTTGTTGGGACGATGGCGGCCCAACCCTTGTCTTGGGCCAATGTCGGCCCAATTTCTTTTTTGGATCGATGTCGACCCAGTTTCTTTTTAGCCCGAATTCCGCTCAAATAGGTTGAGCTCAGCCCACATGATTGGGTTGGACCCATCTCAATATATTTTATATAATAATATTATATTATATATAAAAAACAAAAAAAATTCCGAAACAAATTTCAAAAAATCTTTCAAAAAATTTGTGGTTTTCTCTTGTATTTTTCTATCAATTTTGATTAATATTGGTTTATATTTTTATACTGTAAAAATACAAATTCGGTATTAAAATACCTGGTTTTCTCCGAAATGTTGCAAATATATATATAAAAAATATATAAAAAAGTCTCTCAAAAATATAACAAATTTCATATCATATTTTCATAACAAAACAAATTAATATATATATATATATATATATTAATTTGTTTTGTTATGAAAATATGATATGAAATTTGTATATATATATATATATATATATATATATATATATATTAGCATGCATTTTGAGCTTTAATAATCGATTTATTAAAGTTATGAGAACTAGATCAATATCAAAAAAAATATCAAAAAAAATATTTTGTTTTCTTTTAATATCTGAGGATTATGAACTTATACATAAGATGTATTCCTAATATTAAATAAGAGGTAGATCTTTTTTTGTTGATTTTAGAATAGTTAGATTTTACTTAATAAGATTAAGGATCTCTATACTGAGGAGGACTTTTCTTAAACCTTAAACCTTAAACAAAACAACCCTTAGAAAACATGATCTCTGAGACCAATTAGGGTTCCTAGTAACCAAAATATAAGGTGTTGACTCGCATTCCCTCTTTCCACTAATAAAGGATAAGAACTCCTTATCTCCCCATTTCTTGATTTCAAAATCCTAAAGTGGATGCTCGTCACGACGCTGCACACGTGTGACATTTTGCAAGAGCGAGATTTGATATACACCAACATAGATGTTCCATTATCCCTACATCAAACTTTGATGTTTTGGTTACAAAATAGATCAATTAAAATAGTTAAAGAAGATGATAAAGTCAATTTAGGGATGGTAGGTGCATGGCTATGTATAGAGATGATATAGACCCTAGACCAATTCATAAACATAGATAATATGGGTTGCTTTACTGACTTCTTAGTAAGCAGGAAGATAGTACATATGGGGTAAATAACAACAGTCTTTCCTAAGATAAATAACCTATAATTAAATGGTAATGGCCAAGAATTTGAAATATAGGAATAAATGAGTTATTATGACTTAGTTGCATGTTTCAAGACTTTTGATGAAGCTTATAGACATATTAGGCACTATAATATAATTTTTTCAATAGAATTAGAATAGGATTATCAGTTAATCTTGCTTACTATAACATGTCTTCCTCTAACACCACAAAAATGGATGATGGATAAGTTTAGGTTTAGGATCCATTGATCAAAGTTACAGAAAAGAGTGACCTTAAATTGAATTAGGGTAAAAAGTACTCAATCCTCGATTTCTAAATGATTTCCTTTTCAATCTAAAAGAAACACCCCTTTTTTTGTTACCACATCTCCAACCATGATAAAGGCTTTCCTCCTCTTTCTCCTATCATCCTTGCTTATAAGAACAGGTAAAAAAAACCCATCAATTTCAACAACTAGTTATTTTTAAAAGTGATATTGGTGTTACTAGAAATTAAAAAAAAAAAACCCAACTCTAAAAAATGCCCCCAACTGCAAATAGCAAAGATGAAAATCAATGGAAAAAAACAATAATATTAACTAAAAAACATGATAACCCATGAAATTAAATTTTTACCTTTTTGTTTTAAAAAAGGAAGTCTTGGTGTTAGGGTAATTTTACTCTTTTCAAATGGCTTATTAGACATTAAAAGATTATTAAAGGGTATATTTATATGCTCGAAAATAATTCAACTATAAAATTATTTATTTAACCTTAGGGTAAAAAAAATTAGGACTGTTGACAGGGGTATGTTTGTATTTCATTTATTTGAATACATTAAAAAGATGTTCTTACCATTAAGAAGACAGAAAAATATGGCTATGTCTAAGGGGCATTTTGATCCTCACCTTTTTTATGTAATTTCCAAAGGTTTGAGGGGCATTTTAGTATTTTTAATTTGGGTATTTAATTTTTTTATTCCAAAAAGGTACTAGTGCATGCTTATTACACACCAATATATGGGTGGTGTTTGCACCATTTGGGTAGTGTGTGTGACCTCGATGACCAAACTTGTACTTCCACCATATCTCTAAAAGCGTCATCCTGTCCTTTTTCTATTGGTTCGATGCGTGCTAGCAGATAATGGATGATTTTGTTGCATTCATGATGTCGAGTGGCGAATCTGCCTCCTGGATTGATAGGGGTTTTAGATATGTTGGGATAAATCATATAATTATGATTTGAACCGTTTAGGAGTTGCCACCTAGTATTATGGTCATTAGAAAACCTAATGGTCTGCGAGAGTCTAGGTAAAGGGACTAGTTGTCTAGGTCATTAGACATGTTGTGTTTCTATTCATTGGTTTGTCTAAAGTTCAAGAAAGATCTTATTTATTAAGGAGGTCTCTATCTTATTAGGCTAAAACCTAACCATTTTAATGCCCAAATATTTTCTGATATATTCATTTATATTTTGTATCCTTAATAATTGGGGATATACTTTACGGTGTAATTTTATACCCCCAAATACTAAATTCTACAATTAATTCCTAATTTTTTTTGTCAATTCATTTAATTTAATACCTGGAATATACATCAAATTGTAAAATTCATGCCCCAAATATTAATTAAACAAATTGATTTTTGTGGTGTTTTTGAGATTTTGGTCAAATCCTAATGGATAATCACAAACCTGTTATGATACCTACTAATTGTCTTTTTTGTATTTTTCAAAGTATGATAAAAACAATTATGCATGAAGAGTTTTTAGATTTTGGTTGTATGAACACAAATAAAAACATATTTTTGTATTTTTTAAATAAGGAATTTTTTTTCATATTTTTCTAAAATTTTGAAGAAAACTCAGGTATATTTAATATTAGATCAGTATCTTACAATGTAAGTTTACAACCCAAATATTAAATGAAATGGTTGAAAAACATGCAGGAGATCCACAAATAATTTTAAAATGGTCTTTGAATTCTTTAAGAATTTTTAGAAATTATTTACGGTTTGTTTAGCAAAACAAAAAAATCAACAAAGAAAATTGTTAAAAGTTTGTTGTTTAAAGACCAAAAAAATACTTTTTTTCTTCATAAATTTTGACACAACACAAAGCCTTAGGCTTTGAAGGGCTCAACCCACCCACGTGGACTAAGTGTAACAACCCGGTTTTTTCAAGGCCAAAATCAATGGATTTTGTTTTTGATACTTCTCGTAATGACATTTTGTGAATTAGTAATTATATTCCTTCCTTATCATGGCATCATAAGGATATAGTTCTAGTAAAACAATATTCTCATACAACAGATAACCAATACACATGTCCATAATATTATATTTTCATATTCATACATTTACATTACGTCATATTGTCATACCCGTGTGTTTGCATTCCTGTTCCAATCTTGTTATCAACACGAGTTTATAATCGATAATCTTACACAACTAGTACTTTCTTTCATACGATCCTCATGTGATTTCACAACATAACATCCTCATAAAAGGAAATACCACATAAATGTATTCATAGCATCGTGTCTACATGTTCGCACATCTCCATCCGTGCTCCATTACAAGTCCTTACAAAAGTGTCGAATGACAAATATTCAACATAACAGCTAAGTCATACTATTACATAGCACCTTTCAAAATATGTGAACCTGTGGAACGGGCTTTCCTATGCACCTTGATTGTGTGATGTCCCTGTTACAAAACAACATGGATACAAAAATTGTAAATAATCTAACATAATAGTAAACATCTAGAAGTACATTGTCGTTGCTTTTTGTTATTAAATTAGAACGGGAAGATTCCTTTTTATACTTCTTATATACATTATACTTTTCTCACTCACACACCCCAACCTCTCTGCGGGGTTGTGGGGTCGAAGTTTAACATCGATCAGGGTTAAATACTTCACCTTAACCTGGTCATCCACCTTGGATACTTATAGCCGTAGCTAATTACAACATTTAAATTCAACCATCCATCTCGGATGCCATTAACAAAAACTAATCACGAAATCAACCCCCGTCATTCTTATAGATACCATTAACCAAAGCTATATTTTTTTATAATTAATTTAGTCATCCACCACGGATGCCATTAGCCAAAGAAAATCATCAAACACAACCCAGTCATCCATCATGGATGCCATTAGCCGAAGCTTATCATCAATCACAACCCGGTCATCCGTCTCAGATGCCATTAGACAAAAGATGATTAAACATTTGTCTTGGTCATCCATCTCGGATGCCATTAGCCGAAGCTAATCATCATTTATCTCGGTCATCCACTTAGGATGCCATTAGCCGAATCTAATCATCATTTATCCTGGTCATCCACTTAGGCTGCCGTTAGTCGAAGCTAATCAATCAATTAAATCATCCATTCGGATCCCATTAACCGAGGCTAGTCAAACATTTGTCCTGGTCATCCATTTAGATGCCATTAGTCGAAGCTAATCATCTTTTATCCCAGTCATCCACTTAGGATGCCATTAGCCAAAGTTAATCAATTAATTGTCCCAGTCATCCATTCGAATGCCATTAGCCGAAGCTAATCAACATTTATCCCGGTCATCCACTTAGGATGCCATTAGCCGAAATTGATCAATAATCACAACCCGATCATCCATCTTGGATGCCATTAGCCAAAGCTAATTACAATTTATCCTGATCATCCATTTACGATGCCATTAGCCAAAGCTAATCAATCAATTATCCCGGTCATCCATTTGGATGCCATTAGCCAAAGCTAATCAAACATTTATCCCTGTGATGCAACCATATTATTCAATAGTTTCACCCACATTTAACTAGTGTTTTGCCTATGCTTCATATATAAAATGCCTTGATATTCTTTGTTTTATGTTTTGAAGGCACTTTTGGATGAAAGATGCAAAAAGGAGTAAATTAGAGATAATTGGCAGATTTGACCTTCAGTCGATATTTTGGGCAGAGCGTGAGCTCTAAAGGTTGAAATGAAGTGATTCCAGTGGCATTAAAAAGCTAACATCCATACCTTTCTGGAAATCTAAGGCAAGAAAATAAAATATGAAAGATCATGGAAATCGCAGCCTTCAAAGTCAAATCTCGTAATCTGCCAGTGTTGACCTTCGGCCATTCCAACTTGAATATCTGGAGCTACAGAAGTCCAATTGATGCGAACTCAAATGTTTTGGATTCATGACTCAAAGGTCTATAAACGCTCCAAATGTCAGCCAAAACTAATGTCATATGAGGGAGATATGATTTTTCAAAGATGACATCTAAATTCTGCCAGCAAATAGGTTTCGTGAATAAACGAGTCCAAATTACGTTCCAAAGCATCTAAACCGATATCCAAGTTTTTATTTCAGCAATTTAGCTCCTCTATGTCAAAGCTTGAAGATTTCATGCAAGGCTATTTCTCTTTTTTTAGACTGCAGACAGTTATGTTTTCTTGATTAATCAACTTATCTAGTTCTTAAGGCTGCCATTAAATTAAATTACTAGTGCAGACACTATGGCTGTTTGATGGTTAGGGTTAGTTATACGGCGAATCCGTTAACTAACCAATGTTAAGAAGAGATAAATATTCATAATATAAATTGATGTTTCGTTTCCATGATTAGTTCTGATTTCTGTAGGTGGATGTGTGCTTGTGACCAAGGTTTGTTCTCTTGATAATTTTATGATTTTATTAAATTTTATTTGATAGTTTTCTATTTTCTTTTGCTTTAGCCTAGATAACATCCAAACCCCCCCCCAAATTGCATATCATCTAGCATAAAAATCTGACTTGAACTTCCTCATGGGATTGACCCCTTACTTGCTCTATACTATCTTGTGTGTTGTGTTTGAAGCTAGGGTAATTAATTTGTGCGACCGAGACATCGCAACACCCGGTCATCCATTTAGATGCCATTAGTCGAAGCTAATCATCATTTATCTCGGTCATCCCTCTCGGATGCCATTAGCCGAAGCTAATCAACATTTATCCTGGTCATTCACTTAGGATGCCATTAGCCGAAGCTAATCAATCAATTATCCCCATTTCAAATGCCATTAGCCAAAGCTAATTATCATTTATCCCGGTCATCCACTTAGGATGCCATTAGCCGAAGCTAATCATTAACCAATCAAACATTCCAGAGGCGATTTATGAGATCATTATAACATGGTAATATCCTTTGAATTGCTCATTCAAATGATTTATAACAATTTGACATTCACTGTAACATAATAGCAGACCCTTCGTGATACTCGTACAGACGTCCCGTAATAGTTTAACATTTAGTAAACACGATCACAAATCCTTTGTAATACACAAACAAACATTCCATAACAATTTAACATTTAGTATAACACAATGATACACTCTTTATATTACTCATCCAACCATTCATGACAGTTAATGATCAATATAATACAACAATAGATCCCTCGTGATGCAACCATATTATTTGATACTTTCACCCATATTTAATTAGTGTTTTGCCTATGTTTTATATGTAAAATACCTTGATATTCTTTATTTTATATTTTGAAGGCACTTTTAGATGAAAGATGCAAAAAAGAGTAAATTGGAGATAATTGACAAATTTGACCTTTAGTCGATGTTTTGTGCAAAACGTGAGCTTTAGAGGTTGAAATGAAGTGATTCTAGTGGAATTAAAAAGCTAACATCCATACCTTTCTGGACATCTAAGGCAAGAAAATAAAATAAGGAAGAGCATGGAAATATCAACCTTCAAAGTCAAATCTTACAATCTGCTAGTGTTGACCTTCAGTCATTCCGACTTGAATATCTGGAGCTACAGAAGTCCAATTGATGAAAGCTCATTTTTTTTGGATTCCTAACTCAAAGACCTATCAAAGCTCTAAAGTTCAGAAAAAAAAAATATCATATGAGGGAGATATGATTTTTCAAAGATGACAACTGAATTCTACCACCAAACAGGTTTCGTGAAGAAACTAGTCCAAATTACGTTTCGAAGCATCTAAACCGATATCCAAGTTTTTATTTCAGCAATTTAGCTCCTCGAAGTCAAAGCTTGAAGATTTCATGCAAGACTATTTCTCCTTTTTTAGGAAAATAGTTATTGAAGTACTTAAATGTAAATTAATCTACTTAAGGGAGGACTATTTTGTAAAATAGAGACTACGGTTTCCTAGGATATAAAAAGAATGAGAGAAGAGAAGGGGGGCAGCCAGCCAAGAATAGAAAAACGCCCCCTTCCTCTAAGAAATCCAAAATCATGCATTCCTCCTTCTTTTTTATTAGTTGTTCAACAAACATGCAAGGCTAAACTCTTTTCAGTTTATATGATGAATATGTTTGTTCTCCTATGCTTATTTTTCCTATGATTGTTTATTTTAATTGCTAAAGTGGACTCTAAGTTATTATTGTAGACAATCTATTGCTAAGTTTGATATCAAAACCGGAGTTGTTGTATATGAACTTGTGACGCAACTGAGTTTAATAATTGTGGCGGATCTACGTTATTAATCTTAGGAAGAACATTCAATCAAATCAAACATAGACTGCAGACAGTTATGTTTTCTTAATTAATCAACTTATCTAGTTCTTATGGCTGCCATTGAATTAAATTACTAGTGTGGACACTGTGGTTGTTTGATGATTAGGGCTAGTTATACAGTGAATCCGTTAACTAACCAATGTTAAGAAGAGATAAATATTCAGAATATAAATTGACGTCTCGTTTCCATGATCAGTTCTGATTTCTGTAGGTGGACGTTTACTTGTGACCAAGGTTTGTTCTCTCGATAAATTTTGGTTTTATTTAATTTTTGCTTGATAGTTTTCTGTTTTCTTTTGATTTAGCCTAGATAACTTCCAAACCCCCCAAATTGCATATCATATAGCATAAAAATCTGACTTGAACCTTCCTCATGGGATCGACCCTTTACTTAATCTATACTATCTTGTGTATTGTGTTTTAAGTTAGGGTAATTAATTTATGCGACTGTGACATCACAACAATTTTGGCGTCTTTGTCGGGGAAGTAATTTTAGTTGATTCTTGTGCTATTATTTTTATTTGCTATGATTGTTTTTTATTTTTCTGAAAAAAAAAGAGAAACATAATTTTTGCTTGATGCGGTACTGTTCATTTACTGCAGTGGTATTGTTCCAAACAGATTTTTTTGTGGAATTAGGTATCTGCCTTTTGTTTCCTAAGCAAATGGGGCAAGTAGCTTCAAGTGTAGGGAAATTGGATGTACAAATGAATGGAAAATTGCCCTCTCGAGCATTGTATCCAATAGAGAATGTGATGCGATCCAACCATCAAAGGATCCATTGGAGGTTCCAGTTGGTCCAGTTACTAGGCTTAGGGCTAAGAAGTTCAAAGAAGCTTTCAATGGACTTCTTAAAGATACATGGGCTAAGGTGGACTTCAAGAGGATTTGTAATAATAAAGAGCAAGCCTTGATTAATCTGAGTCATATTCAAGAGGGGCTTGTTGGTGGAACTAAGACCATTACACAAGGATTGGGAGAAGAAGACTAGATTCGGACAGTTTGACCTTTCGTTACTCTTTTGGTCATAACTGGAGCTACAGATCGAATTTTGATGTGATTCTAGTTGGGCTGGAAACTAGACTTCCATATCTTTACAACGGTATATGGCATGACTTCCATTTTAACCTTTTGTTTCCTAAGCAAATGGGGCAAGTAGCTTCAAGTGTAGGGAAATTGGACGTACAAATGAATGGAAAATTGCCCTCTCGAGCATTGTATCCAATAGAGAATGTGATGCGATCCAACCATCAAAGGATCCATTGGAGGTTCCAGTTGGTCCAGTTACTAGGCTTAGGGCTAAGAAGTTCAAAGAAGCTTTCAATGGACTTCTTAAAGATACATGGGCTAAGGTGGACTTCAAGAGGATTTGTAATAATAAAGAGCAAGCCTTGATTAATCTGAGTCATATTCAAGAGGGGCTTGTTGGTGGAACTAAGACCATTACACAAGGATTGGGAGAAGAAGACTAGATTCGGACAGTTTGACCTTTCGTTACTCTTTTGGTCATAACTGGAGCTACAGATCGAATTTTGATGTGATTCTAGTTGGGCTGGAAACTAGACTTCCATATCTTTACAACGGTATATGGCATGACTTCCATTTTAACCTTTTGTTTCCTAAGCAAATGGGGCAAGTAGCTTCAAGTGTAGGGAAATTGGACGTACAAATGAATGGAAAATTGCCCTCTCGAGCATTGTATCCAATAGAGAATGTGATGCGATCCAACCATCAAAGGATCCATTGGAGGTTCCAGTTGGTCCAGTTACTAGGCTTAGGGCTAAGAAGTTCAAAGAAGCTTTCAATGGACTTCTTAAAGATACATGGGCTAAGGTGGACTTC
>Ga0325404_1003443_pt1 | contig 16862 bp, 8 predicted proteins | sample PopdelMetagenome_18_FD_205664 | JGI IMG/M metagenome (GOLD analysis project Ga0325404, IMG submission 205664) | Populus deltoides microbial communities from Bellville, Georgia, United States - Xylem-Control-R1 | ecosystem: Host-associated > Plants > Phyllosphere > Stem > Wood/Secondary xylem... | reverse complement strand
CACGAAGGCCACCCTTCTCTCCTTATTTTATTAATGAAAAGCTGCTCTTCATAGGAGTGGGTGCGTCTCTGTCGTTCCACTTTTCAACGTTCCACTCAAACACGGCTCTGAGCTTTCAGTCGGTGGCTTCTGCAAATAAAGTATCCATTTCAGCTAATAACAGAGGAAGTGGGAGACGATACGCTTCTCTCAAAATCCTAATATATTCGAGGCTTTTACTTTCGAGATTCTAAATTGAATTATTGGAGAGGTTCAATACATGAAGCATTGACTACAAGACAATGTATGATCAATAACTGTATGTTTTTTTGCAAACAACTATGTATTTTGTTGGAAAATAATTGTGAATATTTTACACTAAATTCTCAAACTATTTATTGACATCTCGTTATTACGTTGTCAATGCATTATTTTCCAGTTGCGGTGGGAGGGAAGATAGCTGCTATAAGGCGATGGAGCAGTATCATTGTTGCCTCTGATGGCATGCGTTAGCATAGAAGAAGGTGAGATGATTGACAGGGACCGGAGCATATTTAAAGAGAGAGATATCGGAGTCTAATTCTGCGGGTGACTTGGTTTGCTGATGCAGGATTTACACCACTTGAGTAGGATATTGCCTTCGTATTAGCAAAAATTCTACAAGCGACCAGTTTTTCACAAACTTGAATAATTGTGGATTGAAACGATAAAATCACTATTTTGACTTCCAGAGAAAAATCATTAAGCCTTCTAAATAGAAGTAGAACGGTCCTTTCACTATATTTCAAGAGTCATTTTCGGATGGAACAGGAGCTTTTTTATATTTTTGTTTTTTAAAGTACATTAAAATAACTCACTAACTCTTTAAAGCAAAAACATTTAAGCTTACGTCTAAGGGTTTTTATATCTTTTCATCATAGTTTTTTTTAATAAACAAGTTGATTAAGAGCTGTTTTAGTAATTGAATGCATATAAATATTATTTTTTTTTAAAAAAAAATGATTAATATGTACATTACATGTGTCAACACGTGAAATGAGATCGCACCATTCAGGCAGTGCATGAGAGTTGATCTAGTGGCCAAACGGTTGCTTCCAGGGGAAACTTTGAATTGTTTCAAGGTCCACTCCATCCTAGGACGACATGCGTGGTCAACAGACTATTGAATTGGAACAAACAACCTTTTTTTTTTTTTTCTTATCTCTCTTCCCTGGATTTTCATGATTTCCCCTTCAATTTGTTTTTTCCTTTAAATTTTGTCTGTTTTTTTTTATTACTATTTATTTTATTTGAAATAATTTATGAAATTGTAATTTTTTTTCAATTTCATACTCTTTTAATTTTTTACATCTATCATAATTGGTCTTATTCTTTTTATTTCTATTTTTTTGTTCTTTATCCTTATCTTGATTTATTTTATTTTTTAATTTCATCCCTCATTATTTTATTTTATTTAGTTTTTATACCATATTTTGTCCTCATTTTTTTATTGATATATATTTTTTATTATTTTCTTGATTTATTTTTTAATCTCATCCCTCATTGTTTTATTTCATTTAATTTTTATATCAGATTTGATTCTCATTCTATTAATTGCTATGTGTGTTTGTTTTTTTATTTTGGATGATTGAGAATTTTGCTTCATTATTTTGTTAAGTTTGTCTTCTATGAGCTAACCTAAGTCATGGGTTTTGAAGATTAGTTCGATTTGACTTTATTTTTAAAAAAAAATAATTTTTTTTTCATTTTCAACCGTCCACATTAAGTTGTTAGGTCTTCATCTTTGTTATTTTAGTCGCTTTTATTTCTATGATGTTATCTTAATCTCTCATCCCGAGTCACGAGTTAGTCGAGTTAACCCGAGTTGAGTAGTTTTTTTATTTCAGTTTTGTCTTTCATTTTTTTTATTCAATTTATTTCGTATGGGGTTATCCCGACCACACAACCAGACCGCAAATCTGACATGCTAACTCGAGTCAGGTTTTTTTATTCTCTTTTAAAATTGATTTTTTTAATTAGTCATTTAGTGTTTGATTTGCTAGTAATTAAGTTTTGAAATTGTTTTTTTTTTATTTTTCTCTTTATACAGTTCTCATTCTCATTTAATTTTTACTTTGTTATTAAATAATATCGTTGAGGCCTTTTAAGAATATTTAGAAGATATCTTTTTATAATATTAGCAAGCGTTTATTTTTTGAATAGTCATTGTTGTTTTTTTTTATTATCTTTGATTTTTTTATATAATCATATTATTAAATTAACCAATGTTATTGAACTCATTTGAATCAATGATACAAATCTTTTATTTTTCTTGCTCCTTTAAAAAAATGTTGTTGTCATCTGAAGTCTGAACATTTTTCTTATATTAGAAAAAAAATTTAACTCATCTTACCACGCAACGCAAGCCACCGATCTAGTATTCTATCTAAATCAGATTTCGATGGTTTTCGACAGTGAGATTTCATTTTGCCAAGGGTACTAATTTAGTGCTCGGCTCAAAGAGTCATGTTTAAGGAGGTCTCCCTAATGCTTTCTGCATGGCTATTGCCTGTTGGTTCATCCAATCAAAGGAAACGTATGGGCCATTGGAATCGTGGCATGGCAAAATACATGGGCGTGGAAAATACAAGTTTAATGTTTCACGTCACTTAGAAACTAGACCAACCGATATAACGCGGGAACGCATGCATTAAGTAGTGAGGATTACTATTTTTCATCCATTTATCTTATGTTTATTAACCTAGTTCAGTTTATGAATGAAGTAAGAGACTTAAATCTAACAATTTCTCTTAGCTATGACCTAATTATGAGTTTATGTTGCACTTTCTAGGAATTGACTGAACTTTTGGAGGCTTGATCGACATGAAAGCACAAGAAATCTATAATTGAATGAAGCTGAGCTTACTTTCGCGCAACTGACTTCCCTGAATTACTGATGTTGAAGAAACTACAATTTTAAAACCATGGATGAAACAAGTAATACAGAGACACGTCAACAGACTCACCATGTAAATGACCAAGAAAACACCCGAAGTTGATCTAGAAAAACGAGCCGAAGTACTGAAAAACAAATGTCAAAATCCGTCCCCTCTTGACCTTTGAATCTCTTCCCCTTCCATGGCCTGTAAAACCAAGTTTCTTTACCATTGCCCTTTGCCTTCTCTGGTTTCGGATTCTGAGATGTACAGATTGTGGGTTGATTTCACGATTAAAAGTATATTTTATATATAAATTGAGAGGACGCTGAAGGACTAGTTGACTTAACATGATCACTGCTATGAGGACAATGCGGGAGACGCTAGCTCAACCGCCTAGAAAGAGCATACATTGTTCTAGCCCTTGTGAGCAAAGCTAATATCAGAATAACAATCAGTTGACAGGGTTTAAAACGAGTGGTCATCCGTGACAAATCAATCTGCATCATCTGCAGTAAAATCAGGTTCTGGGGGTTTCTGTAGTTTCACTAATTCCCTGGCAGTCTTGGCATTCCGATTCCGATGAACGCCACGGAGAGCATTTGCTGCAAACCTGGTTGCCAAAAAGGTAGCCCCAATACTATATGAACCTCCTCCACTCATATTGCTACGGTTACCATCTGCCTCTGCTTCATCCTCTTCTTCCTTCCGACGAAGCTCCAGACTCTTCCTCTTGGAATAACGTCGCCATGCAGCTTGAATAAAGCACGCAGCCCAAGTCCTCCACTGCTGTGAATAAAATCGGAAGGTGTGCTGAACTTGTCTGCTATGAAGGCGCCTGAACTGACTGGCTACAAATTTCAACTCTTCAGCTATGAGTGCAAAGGCCTCAACCTCTCTTAGTGCCTTCACTGTCCGAGTAGAAGAGGGAAGGTTGACACCGGATTTGGGATCCAGTGCCCAGGTCAAAAGCTCCTCTCCACAAAAATCTCCTTCCATGAGTAAACTGCGGTTGAAGAAACCACTTCTCCCACCATCTGTAGTCACACTCTCCAGGCGACCACGGATGATAAAAAGCATTTCATCAACTGGATCTCCTTCTCGAACTATGTATGTGCTCTCTGTAAATAGACATGGTTTCAGCCTCTCGCAAATGGCATCAAGCAACCTCTCATCCATGTTCTCAAATAAAGGAACCTACAAGTGCCTCAAATCAGTTAAAAACAATTAACAAAAACAGATGCTAGAACCTCACATACTTAAAACATGCAACGCAACAGAGTGGGAGCAAGGAATGGACAAGAATGGAATAATTCTTTCCTGCAGACCATGAACAAAAGTTCCTTCTACCCGTTACATGTTGAAGTATAAATTAAAAGGTTCTTAAATTATCCAATCAAATTCTCAAAGTCTGGGTTCTAAACTCACTTTAACTCTCATCTCTTAACCAACTGAATCCTAATGCATGCTTCCCAAGGCTCAAAAACATCATGTAGCAGGAGATTCTTGTTCCTTTATTTGCAGAATGATATATGTCCATGCAAATGGCCATAAAAGAAAAGCAAATTGTTCCACCCAAATTGTTCTTAAGGAACAATTTTCTCCAGAACACCGACTTGGTTCCCCCAAATGAACCTTTGATGGCATTTCCTTAACATATCAAGAACCATAGGAGATAATTTTATATCTGGAAATTTATAGAAATATGCTTGAGCATACAATACAACCTAACAGAGCCAGTTCCCACATTTTTTTATAACTTCATACTTTTACATGCAGGAAGATGTGACTAAGCATTGAAATTGATAATATTGTGTATTTTAGGAACCAAGAAAAAATAAAAGGGCATTCTGTCCTACATACACATGGCACAAAAATTTGGGAACTCTGTCAACAGAACTGAGCATAGTTTTGTGCTATATATTAATATTGAAGTTTTAAGTTGCAGGTGCCTTTTGAAAAGAAAACACCCAACAGTATTTATTACTTGTACTTTACAACAATGCATGAAATTTGTTGTGGTGCACCAGTTGATATAACCCCCAACTGTCTCCTACGAGCACAAAACTTAGATACACAAACAAGGGAGCGATAAGGATTAAGAGGACTTACCCTCCTCACCAAAGCCAAACAAAGATGCCGTTTGATATCTCTCCTAAGATCCTTTGGAAGGCTCTGTACCAAATTCTCTTCATCCACCCCACGTGTTTCCAACCATTTGTACTGGTCATAGCGTCTTACCCGTTCCCTAAGGTCTTGAGGAAGTAGGCGATGGTGCATCCACTGTTCTGAGTCGCGCCTTTTGACTCTCATTTCTTCTAACCGAATAGTGAGTGACTGAAGATAGGTCTGTCCCAATAGCAGAAAACAACAATTTCAGTATCATCAGGTCATATCATACTTACATATTACATATCTATTTAACAAGCAAGTAATACAGTGATTTTTTTATTCTTAAGGCATCAGAAGCAGGAATCAATAGCAGAAACCAGCAATTTCAGTATCATCAGATCATATCATACTTCCTTATTGCATATCTATTTACCAAGCAAGCAATTAATTACAGTGACTTTTTATTCTTAAGGCAGCAGAAGCAGGAATCAGTTAGCTGTAAATTAATTTGAATCTACTAAAAATTGGATAGGAATACATTAGCATGCAAAATTAGGACATGTTTTCCCTCATAGACTTAGGTAAACATGAGTAAGAATATGTGTAACTACCTATAAGGAAGTTCAATAATCTACCCAATGATTCAGATATCTGTATATGTTTTCCCAGTGCAAGTCATCAAATAGATTCTGAAATATTTAATTTATCAAATAGAATAGGAGTGATGAGATTTGAACTCGTGATCGAGTAGTCAGCAAGATTCTAATACCATATCAAAGAATCATCTCAACCTAAAAGATTAAGATGTTAGGTGAAGTCTCCAGATAAAATTTATATTATATTCTAACATTTTAAAGGCACGCAATAGATTACAAAAGAAAAATAAGGACAAAATAAATGGTAAAAAAAAAGAAGGGATGTGTCACTCTTGAACTTATTTTATTCCTTAATTCATTTACTATATTGTATACACCATTCTTGAAATAACACCATTATGCAACTAGCTTGGTGTACTTCTACATGTCTCAGCTACACTCTTTATATAATAATAGGTAGAGCAGGAAAAGAGATCATAAATATGATGGCTTCACAATCACATACATCAAAGCAAAAAATTTTGGTTTCCTTTGTCTCTTTGATGAATTACAACTGTCAGTTATTTCTTTTTCCCTTGTCTAGCCTCCATGTTATGATTTTATAAATTCAATAGCTACAGCCCTAAATGAAAGAATATCCTCTTATTAAGCAGCTATATCAAAAATAAAAAATAAAATAAAATAAAAAATAAAGAATACCACAAATTGGTTCTACTTACCTGCATGTTGCCAATCAGAAGAGCAAAGAGAATGAGTCCAAAAATGGCTAGTGCTATGGAGAATATAACCTCTCCAGGATAGGTGCTGGTTTCAAGCCCCTGGCCAAGTGTACTATGATGAAATTAACGAAAAGCAGTGTTAGTGTCTACATAATACTGATGGTCCAACACTCGCAATGAAAACTATCAGAAAGAGCAACATATATTTATGAACTAATTGCAAAATAAGGTAGGCATATTGCCTTTATCCTCATCAACAAAGTTTAACACAGACCCTGACATGGAGAACTTTCTTCATTATTCTTGGCACAATCATGTTTATTGCATTATTTCATTGATGGCTAAGATTTTAGGTTTTGAGTAGTTTGTAAAGAGTCCAAGAGTCCAAGATGCGGTTTGGTAAAACAAATATAATTTTTAATTCGAGCATGGGATAGAGCTGAAATTTGATAGAAGATTCTAAAGGCCCTGTTTCATATTGAGTAAAATTTCATGATTATCAGAGATGAGGAATGTCTTCAAATAAGGCTAAGAAGTTATTGTGTAGGATTGTCTTTATTTACCTTCTTATATTTGGATTCTTTTTCTATTTAATTAGAAATTTTAATTTAATTAGTATTTTACTATTTAGAAATCCTAATGTTAGATGGAGTTTATTACTTAAGTTTTAATTAGAAATCATTTTCTATAAAAGATTTTAGATCTAGAACTAATATAAATAGGGGTATCTAGTTTATTTTGAGAAGATTTAGACTATTCAGATTTTTAATAAAATATCAAAGATTTTCTCTATTACTCTACAATGTTTACAATGTTGTCAAAGGTGAAAGGTGCCAAGACTATATATATATATATATATATATATATATTTCCAATTAAGATTAGATCATTAGAAAATAAAATAAAAATATAAAATACCATAACATAGTCATATGAAGTTATATTTTTCACCCTTAAAACAAAATAAAGTAATTTAAAATAGTAAGTAGCCAAATAGATTAATAAGAAAAATAAAATATCATCATCATTATTCATTAATCTTCAAAAACATCTCCATCCATGCTTTCCTCTCCTTCACTTGAATCCTTCATATCCCCCATTTCATGATTATAATCAAAATCCTTTCTCTCAAACTATATTGCACTTGTTTAGGAAAAATTGAAGTATTAGTTGTCCAGCTGTGTTGTTCTTTGACTCCCACTGTTGAAAAAAGAATGTGGTTGGTGTTTCTCTTCTAAGCGTCCTACATTGTCTGTTTGTTTCTTGCTTTAATGATTTTTTTTATTTTTTTTTTACCGTAATCTTTGGTTTTTTACAAAAATAGCCCTAAGTTGTTTCGTGTAGTAAAAAAATAGACAAATAGGTTAAAACACAAATCATTTTAAAAAAAAATCCAACTGAAAAGGATGAACTTCAAGCAGGCGCTAGCCTTAGCACCTTGCACCCACTCACAAGGTGCTCTCCAAGGCGGTGCCTCATTGAAATCCAACACCTGAGGCTAATGAAGGCATTGGGGCCTCGCCTAGAGCGCCTCTTGACAACACTGAGTGTTTATGGTTATAGCCCTAGAGCTTGAAACCCTACCTTTTATCCACGCTATATGTCGTTGTGTCAATTGTTACCAAAGCAGGTTGGCCTCTTTGATGGACGGAGACAATATCAACCCATTCTGCAATGCAGGAGTGGAGGCTCTCTAGCTTTGCGCACTCAAAAGCAGAAACTAGATTATTGGTAACAAAGGTTTGATCGTTTGGAGCAAACCATAGCAGGTCTAGCTTGGCTTATAAGACGCAAACAACGATTGTGAAGAGGAGGGGAACTTGCTAGGAGACTTACCTCAAGACAGGTCTAACCCCAGACCTATTTCTGAATTCGATAAGATTTCTTTCTATGATGGAAAGTTTTTAAGAAAAGATTTATTAATTGATTGACAAAGTTGAGAGCTTACTTTTATTTCAACAAAATTCTTGTTATCAAAAGATATGGCTTGTCAATACATAAACTTTCTTGTCTAAAGAATGGTGATGTGAAGTTTTAGAATATAGAACTCGTACTGGTAAGCCTTTAACTTCATCATGGAAATATTTGTGACAATCATTAATTGTGGAGCTTATACAAGATGGTTATGAAGAGATTTCATATTTGATAGATAAGCAAATAGATTGTTATTATTTGCCTTTTGTTCAACTTTCTTAAATAGCAATGAGAAAAATAAGGAGGTATCGTCTCTTCTAAGTAGACAGGTTCAACATCACCTCAGTGATAACAACACTTTGGCAAATACTTCTCTACTTGTTCATGTTTCATCTACTACCAGTGAAGAAGAAATCAAAGAAGTTCCTAAATTAGTATCATGCAGTGATTCTCAGGGTTTTGAAACACAAACAAAAGCCAGAACAAGTTGTTGGAATTGCTCAAGAGGCTGAAGTTGACATCAAAAAGGACTTAAATATAGATGTGTCGTCCAAACCAAGCTTAAATATTATGAAATTAACAAATCAGTTGATGGTCAAGACATTGTTGTAAGGGATGACCAAACACATCAACTAAAGTTACCATCATCTCAAAAGACAATTTTATGCAAGGTTGATTTTTTTGGTCTGGAGAAGCTTTGTCCATATTCAAAAATTCTACATGAATATATCTTTGCTAAAATTGGATTTATGAAATTTGGAACAAGCTATCTCATGTATCAATTGGTGACAATGTTATATTTGAAATATGCATATATTTAGGGTGGTAGAGTTCAATTTCTGGCGGTTAACTTGAGGCTAAGTTTTTTAGAAGTAGAGAGGACTGATGTGGAAAGTTTCTTCGTTATTCTTAGCATAATCATATTTATTGCATTATTTCATTAATGGTTAAGATTTTTAGGTTTTGAGAAGAGTCTAAAACATAGTTTGGTAAAAAAAACATAACTTTTAATCTGACTGTTAAATCAAGCTAAAATTTTGACAAAAGATTCGAAAAGCCCTGTTTCATATTGGATAAATTTCATGATGATAAGAAACCGGGAAGGTCTTCAAATAAAGCTCGGAAGTTATTGTGCGAGATTGTCTTTATTTACCTTGTTGTATTTGTATTCTTTTTTCTATTTAAATTAGGACTTTTAATTTAATTAGTATTTTACTATTTAGGAATCCTAATGCTAGATGAATTCTATTATTTAGGTAAGTTTTAATTATGAATCATTTCCTACAAAGGATTTTTGGCTGAAACTAGTATAAATAGACATGTCTAGTTTATTTGAGAAGATTCAAACTACTCAAACTTTTAATAAAATTTCAGAGATTTTTTCTGTTCTTCTACAGTTTTTAGGGCAGTAACCTTAAAACTTGAGAACTCTACCCCTTATTCATGTTGCATCAGACCCCTACAGCAAGGATCAAGGTGCAGTTTCAATGCGCATAGGACAAAATTGTGGGCATGTTGAGCATGCAAGGAGTTTTGTTTTGCATAAAGAAGGAAAACCATGTTTTGTTTGAATTTTTTAATTTTAATTATTATTCAAGGAAACATCCAAAATATGGTTATCAACGGGGTGATAAAGAGATCTGAAAGTGTAATTCCCAGTTTCCAGCATGGACTGTGCAAGATTTGAACTCATTAACAATATGATTCTGGATACAATCTAGTTTCATTTAAGTGGACAATCAAGAATCAGAGTGGGATCTTGTATAAGAGGTTTTTAGCATTTCTACATCAAGATTTTGGCTTACAAAAAAAAAACAAATAAATAAAATAAAAGCTCAACAGAGAAGCACAACAGGAACATCAAGCTAACACAAACAACCAAATGAAAGAACTAAATACTAGTTCAAACAACTTATTTCAACCCTATTTAAGGCTAACATGAACAAGCAACAACCTTGTGTTCCATAGAATGGTTAGTGAGTGATGAAGGATGAGGCAAGATAGTGCATATATTGAGGTGCGTGCCTAACTGATTTACTTTATGAAACATGATTTAGGAAGTTGTTAATTCAAATGAGCGGTTGAGATTAGATAGAGTAAAGACCAGAAATAGCATTGAGTAGAATGAAAGGCCAGATCTGGTAAAGAACACATATAGCATGAAGCAGTAAAGAGCAAGGAAGAATATAAGCTTGAAAATTCAACAACGCTGCTTCGAAAACACAAACCAATATGACTTTACAATCACTCAAATCCATTGGTAAATGAACCAATAAGCAGACAATGACATGATAACATCCCCCTAAAAGATATTCCATGTTCAAAAGTCCTCCAAAACCCAGATGCCAACATAACAACCTAAAAAACATGAGCTGGTAATTATTTTACGACACACCAACTTGTGCCAAAAAAAAAACTGCAGGCAAGGGACTATAATGGATTTACAAAGGGATGTGGGAAAGTGATATTTGCAAAAAGACATCTATAGAGCTATATAAACTCAGAAAAGCTCGGCCATGCCCATGCCAGACAACAAGTCAGAGTAGTGATCAATTAATTCATTTTACATTTTGTGAAGTACGTTCTTTCATTTTATCATAAATTTCCAAATGCATAATGACCCTACACTCACAAAACTTTTCCTGAGTATGTTTCCAGGGAATCGTTCTCTGCAATCAATACCAGCAACCTTTATCTCAAATTTGATTAATTCACACACTGTCCTCTAGGACAACTTTCTATTGATTCCAGGATTTTGCTCCTTATTTAGTGTTGGACTCTTTGGAATTGGGGTTTTGGGCTGAGTATACAGGCACACAAACAATGAATTATGTTATAGCCATTTAATACATGAAAATTTGAGTTAAAGAATTTCCTTCTTCTTGTGAAGTTCAAGAAACCTAGTTTCTTGAGGAGTCAAAGATCTCCTTATGGATTTCAAGGCCCAGTCTACTGAAATATAGGAAGCCTAATAGAATATAGGTTTTCTATCACTCTCCCTAATTCCCTGTTCTTCTCAGAAGTCTTCCTTAAATCATATGCTATAAAAAATGTCATGCCATACTGAAGTTCCACATAAATGGAAAACATATACACAGTATGCTTATACATAAGAATTAAGTTACCTCAAATTCTGAAGCCCCCACCATAAACAGAAACAGTACTTGGAAACGAAATTCTTAGATGAAACAATGCCAGAAGACAAAGCATTTGAGTAGATTCCATAATCAAATTGGTTATTATCCTGTGCTGAACAATTTGAATTAAGATTGGAGCTGTTCCAGGCACCATAATCTTCCATACCCCGATTGCCACAGTACAAGAAATCTTTTTTGCATTTTACAGCAGCAGTACAATTCTTCTGCCAGCATGCATCATTTCGTTCTACTGCTAACAAGTACCAGAACGAACCAACTATCTGGAAAAAAGAACTCAAAAAATAGAAACAAGTGACAATCTTTGCATCAATATTTTGAAGAATTAGTTGACTGCAATTATGAAAACATAAGAATTCAGATTTATTTTTGATATGATTGCATATCATAAACAAACAAAGAATTCTTATTCAGATTATAACTTTTAAGATTGGAATTGAATGAACAAACAATCAAGACAGTATGAGATATTATTCTATCCAATAGCATGAGAAGGATAATATTTTTCCAGGTCCAACTACTCAAAAAAAAGGTCTAAGACGAGAACAGTGGCATTCTGATGCTAAAAGAGAAATAAGGATTATGCTGGTTAATGTGCAGCTTCTATGTGAAGCATACTTATACCTATACTCATGCTACAGAACAACAATGCCAATATAACAACATACATGCTAAAACTGAGAGTTCCAATGAACAGAAAATAGAAACTGCCAAAAGAGAAGGCTATTGAACCAAACAGAACTTACATGACTAGCAAGCATGTATAATAGTAAATAATATGCAGCTCCAGCCCAGGCTGTTTCGGCAAAGACACCTGCTGTCCTTTTTAGTTCTGAAGTTAAGGGCAAGATTCGAAAGAATCTAGGAATATATTGAAGCACGATGATGTAAAGCAAGGCCTGTTTTGTAGCCAAGACATCTGAACCTTTTGACCTCAGAAGAAACCTCCAAACCACAATCTGCACACAAGGAAAAATAATCAAAAAGACTAAGAGCTGTTTGCATGTTGCAAAGTACTTGTTAGCTTGCAACTACGATATGATGAATTCAGCAGACTAAAATTGCAATCCTCTTCCATTATTAGTTACAATAGTTCTCAAAGAAACAACACAAAAGCATTCTTATAACACCAAAGGAACACCATAATTTATAAAGTCCCTGTGATGTGGGGAAATTTCTTTCATGTTCTTGGCATAATAATGTCTATTGAAATATTTCATTAATGGTTAAGATTTTTTGGTTTTGAGAAATTAATAAGTCCAAGACAGTTTTGTAAATCAAGCAAAATTTTTAATCCAACTGTTGGATCGAGCTGTAATTTTGACAGAAGATTCAGAAGGCCATGTTTCCTATTAGGTTAAAATTTCATGATGATCGGAGATTGGGAAGACCTTCAAATAAGGCTCGGAAGTTACTGTGCGAGATTATCTTTATTTACCTTGTTGTATTCGGATTCTTTTTTCTATTTAGATTAGGACTTTTGATTTAATTAGTATTTTACTATTTAGAAAACAATATCTACTTCTCTGTAATTCACATTTCCAGTGGTACAGTATACAGAAGTGTATAGTGGTATAAGAAAAAGATATGATCCAAAAATATATAGTGAAAATAGTCAACCATCATAAAGCATGTATAATAACCAAACGAGTAAGAGGAATTGATAAAATTTCAGTAATGCAATTGATGTAGCTGTCATGGAAAATGAAGAAAACCAGCATCTTGCTCAGGTATAATATACAAGTCTAAACAGCGGGGGGTGGGGGGGGGGGGGGAATGAAGGGTAAAAAGGGAATAAAAAAGGCAACAGAAAGCATGAAATAAGGTCCAAAAGGATCAGAACAGGAGGGAGATATAAGTTTTTTTTGCAAAAGCAAATCAACATACTGAGGGTGCCACAGTTTCTATACCTGTGGTAGGGGAAGGACAGAAAGCAAATCAATGATGAAATATCTCTGCATGTACCGCTTGGCTATTTGTGTGGGATCTATAACAAGTTCACCTCGCCCAAATACCCGAGAAGACGGTGCAATGTAAGCTGTTCGGAACTGGAGAGCCATGCGTATAAGATAGAAAGCATCAACAATTGTTCGCAAAGTTGTTGCTATAGTTGCTAATTTGCGATCTATTCCAAGACAGGTCTCTGAATCACTAAAAACTGGAAGATAAAAAAATAGAGGGTCGACAGAAACCGCCAGAATACATGATATGAGAAACAGTTTATTGCAGAACTGGAGGAATTTATCTTGAGGATCAAAAATTTTCTTTTCTGACACTTTAAGATCTTCTGGAAACACTCCCCGTGCGACCCCGAATCTAAGTGACCGACCAATAGACTTGAGTCCCTCAGACCCTTTTCTGATTCCTCTCTTGAAAGATCTCGATGGTGTATCTGCTCCTTGACCAGTACGTCTAAATCCTTCAATACCAAACACACAATTTCTCCCTCCTGCACTAGAAGGCGATGATAGCCTAGAATCCAAGTCATCCAATCTAAGATACAGAAAAACGACAAAACCGAAAAAGTCAGATGCTCAAGGAAAAATAATTCATACTACAGAACCCTAGAAGCAGGAAAAAGTAAGGTTCTCAAAATGGTAAGAAGGAAGTCCTAACATAATTAGAAAAATAAGCCTTTAAAATCTATTGAAGGAACCTCCAACTGGGTGAATAATGCAGTCAAACATTGGATTAAAAACTTTAATAATTGAAGTATAGATTTTGAACATCCCATATACTAGAACTTTAATAAATCAACTGTTAGATTCTGAACATCTCATCTGCTATCCACATAACCAGTCAATATTGGAGAATGATGACATAAACTGAGAGAACAGGTACATAAAGCTACATCAGTGCATCACATAACCATACAATGGGTAGATGATAATTATATAAAGCAAATTGTTTTGGCTGGGTATGACAACAGAACTGTTCATAAGCACCTTTCTTACATAATAAGTTTTCAAAATGGCAAAACATCACTCTCACAGCATCTTCCACATAGCAGAACTTGTTTTCTATGATACCTTACCAGCATAAACTATAGAATAGTACTAGACTAGCAGATACTGATATTGGCCTCATTTTCTGATCATATATAAAATCATAAGATCCTAAGTTGCGTGTTATTAACTTATTTCAATATCCTAAAATCCTCCCACAAGCCAAGAGTAGTACAAACATCATTGAAGCAAACATAAAACATTAACCACAAAAAGAATACATATATTGCAATTCAACTAAAAAAAATGTTAGAGCAGATTTTATATGACAAACTTTACAGTTGCATAGATAACACCAGCCCTCTAAACTGATTCTAATTCTACAGAAAGAGATGTCTTCAACCATATATTGTGTTATCAACACAACCATAAGCACGAAAATTAGGTTCAACTGATCAAGAGAAGAAGCTAAATACTCAACCTTGGATAAGGGCAGCAGCAACATATGCAAATAGTTACATCTACCCCGCCACAATTTTGAAACTCGTGATCATGTTTAAAATTTCAAGAACCTATTCCTACCACAACCATTTCTTCACATAGGCGTCTTTTCATGTGCTTATGAGGAGGCTTCTTCTTCTTCTGTTTTTTTTTTTTTTTTTCATTTCAAACCTCACTAATGACTTGTTGATTATCTTTCTTCTTAACTTAAAATTCTTTGTGAATCAGGGGAAAAAAAACATGTCTTTAATGCTTAAAAATAAAACAAAATATTCCAGCAAACACAATAACCTCTAACAAGAATTTCATTAAAACTTTACCTGACAAACTTGTCTCTCTGACCACCACCTAGATATTGCGATTTCGAACCACAATCAAACATCATTCCCAACTTCTTAAGACAAAAACATCACCTGCAAAGCTCCCAGAAGAAGAGTAATGATAATTTCTTAAAAAGCATTCCAATTTGCAACAAACATCAAAATTACACTACCTTGATTAAAAAATCAACAACAAAAAAAATACTAGCATTAACTTTAGATGTATTAGATCTCCAATAACAGCACTGATTTTAATTATCTACCGTTGACCACTAAATTCATGAATTACAAGAAAGATTCCTAAGATAAAAGAGAGAGAGAGAGAGAGAGAGAGAAGTAACAATCAAAAAGCAAGAAGAACACAGATTTAAAAAAACAAAAGCCTCGAATTTCGAAAGATAGAAACTAAATCAAAGTCTAATGGTAGCAGGCATGCAACAAAATTCCACTGAGAATCTACAAATACAACGAGAAAAAAAAGTTAAACACGAAATCAAATTAGAACTGTAAAGCACTGATTTTTTAAACTATAAAATTCGATCGATCGATTTGGCACTAAACGAGAATTCGGAAATAAGGAAATTGCAAGAGAGAGGGAGAGAGGAGGAAAGGAAGAGAGAGGGAGAGAGGGAGAAATGAAGAGAGAGGGAGAAAGTAACTTACAGTGAAATGGAAGTTTGGGGTTTAGGTAATTAAGGAGAAAGATGAAGTAGAAATGAAGTTAGACAGAGAGAGAGCGAGAGACTTGAGTTTTTACAGGGAGAGAGAGGGAGAGTTGCAATTAGGCGCGATTATTTAGAGAGGAAGAGAGGAAATCGGAGATATTTTTTTTTAACCGGAAATTGACCCCAGCAAGAAGGGTACATACTGAAAGACCGAAGGCGAAGGAGTCAATAATGTCTCGCACTTTTTCAGTTACTGAATTGCCCCTCTCTTCTTTGGCAGCTCATCTGCAGTCCGCTTGCTTCTGGCAACGGCAAAATAAAATAATTTTCGAGTCACTTTTAAACAAAAGAAGAAAAGGAACCAGATAAATTTATACTTATTATTTCCTATCAAATGATTAAGTTGGGAAAAGATTTGGATTATTAAATTATTAAATTAATATATGAATTATTAGATTAATTATTTTTATTAAAATAATATCGTTTTATTTAAAGAAAAATCATTTATATAACTTGACCAAGATTTAACTAAAAATCTATTAAGTAATTCAATTTTATTTTTATTGTATTAATTTTTATTCGACTTAATTAAAAATTCAATTCGAGTTATTCTTTAAATTCTTGATTTACTACATTAACTCATTGAACCAATTATGATTAACAAGTATTAAATTTTAAGCTACTTGTTTGAGCATCAAGTAAAAATTTATTTTTTAAAAAAATATATTTTTATATTATTTTAATTTATTTATAAATAAAAAATACTTTCAAAATCAATGTCATAAATGTTGAAAATGAAATAAAAAAATACTCTCATAGAATAAAAATGTTACTATTCATTAAAAAAATACATAACTACAAACCAGACCCCTGCCTATATGATGATTGATGAATCAATCCAAAGTCTTCAAAGGTTTGCTAATTTTTTTTCTCACCTTTCTTTGGTTTAAAAAGTTTGTTTTCAAAGGTATTTAGAAATATAGTAATAATTATTTTTAAAAATATTTTTATTTTAAAATATATAAAAATAATTTTTTTTAT
>Ga0325404_1003437_pt1 | contig 16876 bp, 9 predicted proteins | sample PopdelMetagenome_18_FD_205664 | JGI IMG/M metagenome (GOLD analysis project Ga0325404, IMG submission 205664) | Populus deltoides microbial communities from Bellville, Georgia, United States - Xylem-Control-R1 | ecosystem: Host-associated > Plants > Phyllosphere > Stem > Wood/Secondary xylem... | reverse complement strand
CTCGCCAGCAGCGGCATAAGTCATAACCACTCACCAGCAGCGCAGCAAAGATTAATCTTCATTTTTTTCTTTACTTTGTTTGCCTCTGATCTGAATCTAATTGTCTCCAGACTCTCCACTCTCCACTTTCCACTCTCCACTCTCTCAGCTGGTTTTGCAATTAAATAATCTTAAAGTTGCTGTTAATCTTGCAAAAAGAGGAAATCTTCCTGGTGCTGAAAATCTGGTAAGTGGTAAACACATTGCTTGCTTTTAATTTCGGTTGGATATTAATTGTGTTTTGCTATTAATACTCATCTGCTTGAAAGAGGAACAAAAGATTAGCTTTGAGATCGTCCCTGTCTGTTGTACTGCAGTGCTCATAAGATTGTAATCTTTCCTTGCTAGAAGCTTCTAGTTCTCTCTTTTCATCCAAAACTATCTGCATATTTCTGCACTCTATGCTACAAAAGCTTTGATCACCCCTGCAATCACATATATTCAACAGCAGTTTTTAGAAATCTTGCATGAAAGATTTAATGGAAGAATACAATTTCATATGAAACTAGTCCAGCTGACATGGCTATCTAATTAATTAGTATATACCTTCTTAATCAGGGTTATGTAATTTGGCAGAAAGGTAGAAAGATTCCAAAATAAGCTTTTTGCAGCTGGAATGCTGGATCCCTTTTGATAGCTGACACTTCTGCTGGTCATCTGCCAACATTCTGGCTATTTCTCTGTGCACACCAGAAAAAAGAACAAAAGAAAGCATGCATTAACACAGGGTTATATGAAAATATTTGAATTCTCAACACCTCAAAATATTGTTGGATCTGTTTGGGGCTTTCAGAAATTTTCTAGCAGTTTTCTAGGTGGAGTTTTACTTCTTTATTTATTTTTACGATCTGTTCAATTGTTGAATGCTTGGCTGCTAAAAAAACTGTGAAATTTATATTCACTTCAATTCACTTTGTGTTTAGTTAGAAACAGTTCGAGATCCCAAGAGAAAGAAACAGTGTCTTTCTCCATCACCCACAAGTTACTAGGCTTCAACTCTTAAGAAGATAAAATAGAAGGAAGCAATGTGATATCGATAAAGCCAACTGATGACAATTGAAGCTATTTAATTGATCAACTGTTGGGAATAACCCTAGTGGGTATTGGTCAGTCAAAAGGTTTTGTATCAGATTGTTTGTTATAGGTTTGTTAACTTTTAGTTAATGAAATTCTATGGACATAATTATATTCTATTATATTTTTAAGTTATTTAAACCATGTATGAATTTTTATTTGAATTATATATTTTAAGATGTTTGGACATTTTTATTGTTTATTTCACTTTTATTTAAATTGTGTTATATTATTATTTACTACTTGACTGGAATTGTCAAAATATAATTAATTAAAATATTTTACTTACGATTTTACGATTTGAGTTTACGATCCAAGTTTATATTGTATATTCCGTGTTGTGTCAAAAAAACATTTTTAACAACCTTGTCGTTTACCACTTCATTATCTGATTTCCTATTTTATCCCTGTCAATTACTCACAATCCCTGTCAATTACAAAAGGCAATTTGACTCATACCCTTTACTTCCCGTCTCTCTTCTGCTATAGAAACTTACAGTTTCTGCTGAAAAACTTGTAAAGCACCGGCCTTTCTCCACACAAAGTTCCCTCTTGCCCACCTCAGTTCCTCCAAAATCACAACGTTGTACACACGTAAGTACTAGAATCACTCTCTCCCATTTGAGTTTTCTATTTAAGATAGATGATTCTGCTTGTAGGATTCTACAAGTTTGTCTAAAGTTCTAGTCTTTATGGATTTTCCTTAACATGTTTAAGTTTGATTAGGAGTTTATGCTTTCATCGTTTACATCTGGGCTGTTTATTTTCTTGCTAATTCTTCTATGAACGAGCAAAAATATTCATTTGTTTGAATAATACCGGTCCATGATGTCGGCACAAGGGGTATTTTGGTTAGGTTGTTTGAATTTTTCCTGATGAGATTGATTGTGTTCTTTAAAGAATAGAAGTTGTAGAGGAAATGCTTAAATTGTGAATCATGATGGCATTACTGTAATATTGTTTTGTTATTTGAACTTGGTTTCTGTATGCTCTTGTTGATGCATGAACCTTGCATTGAGATGTTTATGGTGTCTATAATTTAGTTGACAATAACCTCATGATCAACCCTTCATAGGCAGGTGAGACAAATTAGTTTGCACTTGGTGAGTAGCTATGTTGATTCCGGTGCAATACTAGCATTCTTGTTGTAATCTAACCATCAGCTTATAAGGAATTGGTTTAAGCAGTATCTATGACGTTGCTATAATATGTTGCTTGCATTCTTTGAACTGCCAATTGAGTTGGTGACGTTTTGTACCAATGCTGCTTATATTAGCTCTCAAATTATATTGTAATTGCTCCTGCATTTGTTGATTGGATCGGCTTTGCAGTTGTAGAGCTTCAGTAGATATAAGCTTTTGTTTTTGGAAATTCAAAGATATAGTGGTGATGGATATTCCAATAAATGTAGCCTGTCAAAAAAATTGGAAAACATTAACTAATTTTTGTATGAAATCTGTTCCCTTGTTATGAAAGCACATCCTGTTAAAAGTTAGGTCTAAATTTTCAATGTTCATTCTTCTGTAGATTCTGATTTTTATATAAGAGCAGCTCCCTGGTTTCTGTATTTTTGTTATATATGAGCTGCTTGTATGTTATGGAATCTTTTGATATCGGTGCTTTGTAGTCATTTTTATGGTAGATGCCACAGTGAAGGCGTCCGTAAGAATATACAAAGAATTTTAGCTTAACATGATTTTACCATTAATGGTTGTTGCATGATTTATGTGGGAGCTCAAACAATAATTCACAGTTATTGTCATGTCATATGATCACTTAGTATTCATTTTCTCCAAAAGTGACCTTGGAGGAATCAAGTAAATCCATCTAGTAGTAGATTAAGTTGAAAGGAGAGAGTACAGGATGAAATAATATGATAGTTGCTAACCATGTTCATAGCTTGTTCTATACCAGGTAGCAGGAGAAGCAACTAAAGTCAGTGACAATGAAGGAAGAAGATGTGAACCGATGCCAGATTCAGGAATGGTACCCAAAATTCAAGCCTGTATCTATCAGAACAGTAATCCATGAACTTCCGGAATCTTTTGTTGAGTACATTGTTGATGATTCAGGTCCTTTCCTCCTCCCTCTTTCTATCTCAGGCGAAGATGCCTTGCCAAATAGAATTCACAACCCCATAGATGAAGAAGACTATCAGGTGTCAGAGGGACCTGGAGATGAATCTGAACAACCTCCATTGCCCCCTTCTTTCCCTGAACTTGAATTGAATATTAAGGAGTCAATTAATACCCTAGGAGGTGCAGTTTTTCCTAAGCTGAACTGGAGTGCACCAAAAGATTCTGCTTGGATTAGCACATCTGGGACCCTTCGCTGCACTTCATTCAGTGAGATAGCGTTGTTGCTGCGGTCATCTGACTCATTGGTCCATGATTTGTGCCACGCCTATGATTCATGCATTGACAAAACCTTGTCAAGACCCCCTAGTTTCTTTCTTGCACTTCGCAAGTGGTATTCATCTTTCTTGCCTGAGATGGAATTTCGTTGCTTTGTTCGGGGCCAGCAGCTAGTTGGAATCTCACAGAGGGAGGTCACTACATTTTATCCCACTCTCCTTGAGAAGAAAAATGACCTTGAACTGTTGATCAAGGAATTCTTCACTGAGAACGTGAGACAAAAATTTGAATCAGAAAAGTACACGTTCGATGTTTATGTGACAAAGGATGGGCGTGCTAAGATATTGGATTTTAACCCATGGGGTGCGTTTACACTCCCACTGCTTTTTACTTGGGAAGAACTGGAGCAGAATCTCAAGGAAGTGGAGAATGTAGTGGACTTCAGAATCGTGGAGAGCCAGTGTGGAATCCGTCCAGGTCTGAAAACAGCAGTTCCGCAAGATTATTTGGATACTGGCCCAGGGAGTGGTTGGGATCAGTTCTTGAGGAAGGCTGACAAGGAGTTGCAGCAGCAGAAAATGGCTCCTGGAAATGGTGCCTGAGGTTTCCTTTTTATTTTTGACAGAGGTTACTGTGTTTTTCATTTATCCTCATTGATTTCCTGTGTTCTGTAACGACCAATCAGTAGTGTTTGTTGGATCTAGTACTTTACTTTTGCCCAGCAAGAGATTTTTTTCAACATGTTTTTCAAGTGGTGAAAAAAATTGCAAACATTTATTAAAATAGTTAGGGTTACATGAACAAATAAATTTAAAGAGAGATTCTTACACCATTTGTCATCAGAAACCTAAAACATATCGGGTGCAACATCAAAATCAAAATCAAAATCAAACCAATTAATTCAATGATCTTTCACTTCAATTATTGGAGTAATATTTACAATTGCATGGTTATCCCCAGAAAAAGGGGGAAAAAGAAAAGAAATAAATTAATATTGGAGTGATGAGTAATCACGTCTAATCCCCCCCTATTTTCTTTCACACTAAACTCAAATTAGAATTTTATAAAATAAATATTTTTTTTTTGTTTTAACATCTAGAATACTTCTTGACTAAGCATTTTTACATTGAGACTAAAATATTTCTCCATTATTAGCAAATCATTCAAAACTAAACGTGTGTTTACACAAAATTTATTTTTTTCACAGCCCTTTTCTAAATATAAATCAAAATATTAATATCATAAATACCTCAAAATCTTATAATTCATGAATAAATATGTTATTTTTAAAAATAATTTTTAATTATAAATGCATAAAAATACTAATAATGTGTAGTACTGTGATAGCAATTATTTATTAAAATATTTTTTTAAAAGATATATTAAAATATTTTTTTATTTTTTAAAATTTATTTTTAATATAATATATTAAAATAATTTTAAAATAACTAAAAAAATAATTTAAAATAAATTCCCATTTTTTTTAAAGTACAGTTTGACGACCAAAACAAAAACTGGCTATACTTGTATGCTACTAGTAGTTAATAGAAACGCGCGAGATTCCAACGGTTGTTGTCGTTCACGTGTAGACAAGTGTCCTTTTTTCTTTTTCTCTCTAAAAATCAAATATCAAAAACTAAACTTCTGCTAGTTGAAGGAAACTTTCCCTTTCCATGAAACCCTTCTTTAATCCTCCTTAAACAACCATAAAGTTTCAAATCTTTCTTTCATTTCTTCTCCATGAAGGTATGGTGTTACGTTCACATCCTTCCTTAGCATTCTCTTAGTCCAGTTTCTGTTTGCTTCCTGGGAAAATATAAGAAAACAAAAGGAAAGTGGGGTCTTTTCCTTCTTTTTTCTTTTCTTTTTGGGATTAGATAGTGAGTTAATGGCATTAAAGACCAAACCCACTTATGTTTTAGCTTTATTTGAGTTGGGTATTTGCTTTTTTCACTGTTAGTTCCTTCTTTTTTTCCCCAGTTTCAAGCAAACAAGTTGGGTTTTGTTTAATTTTTTTGTTGTCGTTGGTTTTTTTAAGTGGAGAGTTTAGTTCTGTTAGGTACTAAATAGCTAAAATTTCATATTTGATTATGGGATCTATCAGTATATTCCTTTATTTGAAACTGCTTAGGCAAGTAAGGCCTTTTTGTTTTTGCTTAGACTTTTTATTCTCATGTTGGGGTATTTTTAATGACTGCAGATTTTGTTTATTAATCCAAGTCAATCAAGGTCCGAAGTCTTTGGATCATCGATGAATATGGATCGGAAGAAGAAGAACAAGAGGCTTCTGGTGTTCAAAGGTTCCATCTTGCTTCTTTAGTTCTTTTTAAAAAAAAAATTTGTGTAATTTTTGAAGTGATTTTGAATTTATATTCAGATTTTTTTTTATTAGTATCGAGTAGAGTAAAAAGAGTGTTTTGATTGATACCCATTTGTTGGAGTTGCAGAATGTATGCAAAGATCCAGTCTTGTGATAGAGTGCTTATTGCTTTGATTTCACTTGAAGAGAGTTTTAGGTTATCTTTATTCCTTTTGTAAATTTTTGGAGCAATGTTATTAGTGTAAGGATGTAATAATTTTCCGGGTTGCATGGTTGTGGTGTTTTGGAATTGCTTGATTTTAAAGTTTGATGGAATCCTTAAGAAGGAAGAGGAAGGGCTTAGAAATTTTGCCTTCATTTGGTGAGTCCCTTGCTCCATTAACAGTGATTTTGCCGCGCTTGTCATTGGGAGATTATTCTAGGCAAAGGAAGAAGTATAAGGAAGATGAGGATAAAGAAGCTGTTGGTTCTAGTACAAGTGTAGTAATAGGTGTTTTCACTGCTCCACCTTGTAGGAGTGTCTCTGCAGATCCACCTTGTAGGGGTCTTAAGAGGAAAATTGGGTGTATTGATGTGGCAACTCAGTTGGGCAGGAAGAAAAAAATTGAGAAAGAGTATGACTTGGGTGCATCTATTGGGCAAGGGAAGTTTGGGTCGGTGGTTTTGTGTCGAAGTAAAGTGACCGGAGAAGAGTTTGCTTGCAAAATGCTGCGCAAGGGAGAGGAGCTTGTGCATCGGGAAGTGGAGATTATGCAGCACCTCTCAGGTCATCCTGGTGTGGTGACATTGAAGGCAGTGTATGAGGACCTAGAATCCTTTTATCTTGTCATGGAGCTCTGCACCGGGGGACGATTGCTCGACCAGATGGCTAAGCGAAGGCAGTATCCAGAGCATAGGGCTGCTAATATACTCAAGGAAGTGGTTTCAGTTATCAAATATTGCCATGACATGGGAGTTGTTCATCGGGACATAAAACCGGAGAATATCCTCCTTACAGCCTCTGGGCTGATGAAGCTTGCGGACTTTGGCCTAGCTGTGAGGATGTCAAATGGTAATTGTGATTTGTTAATATGTTTTTATATGTATTTTGCTATATCCAAGCACATTCCCACAAATATAAGTGTGTATATTTTATTCCTTTCAGATTTTCTTTTCTTTCTCAAATTCCTTCTGTTTTAACTATTTACTGTATGCATACAAAGTTTTCCAAAATTTTCTGCATCCTTCAGTTCTGCAATACTGGTGTCATTTTCGCTGTTGTTTCTCTGCAGCTCAATCGTGTGGTGTTTGCTATAATAAATAAACTTGTGTTTTTTTCCTGCAGGTCAGAGCCTCAGAGGTGCGGTTGGAAGTCCTGCCTATGTTGCGCCAGAAGTTTTAGCTGGTGATTATTCAGAAAAGGTTGATATCTGGAGTGCTGGTGTCCTCCTTCATACTTTGTTGGTTGGCGTGCTTCCATTTCAAGGTGATTCATTGGATGCTGTCTTTGAGGCTATTAAGAAGGTCAACCTTGACTTCAAAAGTGAATTATGGGAATCAGTATCTCAACCTGCACGGGAGTTAGTTGCTCATATGCTGACAAGGGATGTTTCAGCAAGACTAACTGCTGATGAAATACTAGGTAAGCTTCTTCACCACTCTAAAAAACTTTATATAAAAAATGGTTCTAGGTCCGTCTCGCTAACTTTGAGGCTATAAAAGATTCAAAGAATGTTCACTTTCTCACATCAAATTTCCACGAAGACAGCCTGGCTGCATCTCACAATTTACCATAAGCTCCATTTGCTTTCTAGTAAATGCCACCAAAAAAATATTTTCTTTGTTTGAACTCTGAATCTTTTATAGGCCAATCTAGTTTGATTGCTTAAGAGAACAAAACTAGGAATCAGGTCATCAAAATTAAGAGACTTCTTTAAGATGATTTACCAGTTGAGGTGGAACCAAAAGCAGGAGTACAAATAGTTTGTGTGCATTGTATTGTTATGGGTGGGGTTTATCAGAAGAGGAGAACCATCAAGCCTTTTTAAGGGTTGGGAACCCTTATTGCTGCTATTTAGACAAGAAAGTACTCTCTCGTTTTCTTTTCAGTACATGACTAATTTTGAGGTTCTCTGTGGAATACATTGAATTGTCTCCATTATCTTGTCCAGTTGCACCAGCTGCCTGCAATTCTGAGTTGAACCCAGCTGGTAGTATAATCTGATAATATTTTTATGGGAGTTGGTTATTTGATAGTCATGCAATATGATAATGTCAGAATCCTACTTGCACAATATTATGATGTTTGACTCAGTATTTACATTAGTGTAATGGACATACTTAAAGAACAACTTCCTTGCTACTATTTAGATTGGGGACCTGTGCTATATTTCATGGAGTAGTTGTTTATTCATCTATTTCCAAACTCAGCAATTCTCATGCCATTAATTTGCCTACAGTTAACTATTTAATGATCCAGATTTTCTTTCTTTTGAGACATTAAAATCCAAGTTCTCTATCTTCCAGAGTAGTTTTATTACTGTATGAGTGTGTATGATCAAATGCATGATTTTGCAGGACATCCATGGATCTTGTTCTATACAGAACCAACACGGAAGGAACTTACCCAAAAACCAAAGTTTCAAGACCATGCAACACTGACTTCTCAGCAACTAACTGTCACAACTAGGTTGGAGTCAGAGAGATACAGGATAACAGCCAGTGGTTTTCTCAGTGATGACTCTAGCCTAATTTTATCATCTGATGGTTCTAGGTCAAGGTTGGAAGAGCAAGACTGTGGATTGGTTGATGCTCTCACCGTGGCAATATCACGTGTGAGGATATCTGAACCAAAGAGAAGCAGGTTGTGTTGGCCCACAAGCCCTATCCGACAAGAGTGTTCCTCTAACATTAAGATTAACAATCTCTGTACAGCATTTTGATCCTGTTGTGTAAAAATGCTGACTCGGCTGCCAGGCATCGCCACTGTTAGTTATAACTGCAACGGAAGAAAACTCTGTGGCAATAGATTTGTTGCTGCTTGGAGAAGGAAGAATAAAGACCATTAATAAAACAACCTTTTAGGTGAAAGCAAGTGGCAACTAAAATATTCTTGTTTCTTTAATTTGTGAGAACCATCTGGTATTTTATTGGTGAGCTCCTGGTTTCATTTCTTTCATTTAGCCTGATCTGTAATACTAGTACAATGTGGCTTCTAAGCTTCCTGTGTAAATAGCATGTGTTACTGCTTGGCATGCTTTGCCTGAAGCTTCAGTTCACTGTTAGTTTTTTTCAACAAATGAAGCCTAACATGTAACATATGTACGATTTTGAGTTGTAGAACTAAATGTGTTGAGTGTCTGATTTTATTTTGGTTGTCTATTTTCATATATCGTTATTCATCAAACCATAGACTCGAAACGGGTGGAATTTTTGGGATCTAGTAATTGCGGATTTTGAGTGTTGACAAAAAGAAAGAAAGAAACAGCTGATTTTGAGTAGACTCCGTAGAGTGTTGGATGGGGGATCCCTATAAGCTGTATTGTATTAATTTAAAAGAACATTAAACATGGAAATCATTACAAGTAACTTGAGGATACAGTTTCAACTAGTAAAATTTGGATCTTCTCATGTTGTACATCATACTCTTCCACTCGTGTCAATTGCTTCGACTGTCAAAACTTGCGTTCAGAAGTCAAGAAAACAATAAAATATTGCATGATTGTAGCTTTTCGATGAAGCTCGACTTTTGAAGTATACCATGACCGTATGATCCTAAGCATGAAGATAAACATTAATTACAAAAAAAGGTTTAAATTTATCATGTAATAGTCCAATGACTTCCAGCGTAGTCAATTCTCATGAACTTGGGATAGTTTAGCATATAGTTATTAAACTCGATGTTGATAATCTGTTAATCTAGAGTTAGGTCCGGGCCAGGTTTTCTTTCAAGTTGGAGTGAATGTTGGCTTAGTTAAACTTGATTGATTAGCATGGAAATTCAAACTCGTAACTTGATTGATTTAGTCAAGTTTATGTGAGAATTGCTGAGTTAACTCAAAGAATTGTTTTTTTTCTTAATTTTTGTTCAAATCAACATCATTTCAGTTTTTTTATTTATTCAAAACAATGTTATTAATTTCTTCGTAATAATCTTGACTTGACAAACCGCAATACAAGTTTTGAGCTCGGTCAGATCCAGTTTCAGGATATGTGCAGAAACTGCATGTGCAAGTTATTTCAGTTTCTCTGCAAGTTGTGGTAACATGATTGCATCTTTCCTGTTTTTTTTTTTTTTGTTTGCCTTTACTCTTGTTTTCTTCTTTTGACTATCTTGCTTCCATTTGACACCACTTTTAATTTGGGGGGTTTGTTTTCTACTCAACTGTATAGTTTTTAAGCAAGAGAACTATGCATGATATGGTGATCTAATTTCTTTACAATGACTTCTCACTTTTGAGGGAGAAAGAGAGAAAAAGAATCTCATTACTTTCATGGCCAAATCACCTCCAGAACTAAGCAGACCCACAAATCCCACTCTCAAAACTCCTTCCTGTCCTAAACAACGCACTACCATGTCAGCCTCTTCTCTCTACTCCCCTAAACTCTCTATCTTCCTTCTAGCCCTTTGCGTTTCTCTCTTCACTCTCTACCACATCCGGTTTCTCCATGCTCCACCATCTTCAACTTCATGGTCTCTCATGCACCATTGGGAAAGAGTAACCAATTGCACCCAAGAACTCGAATCCATGGCTGAAAAACTGCGGCAGGCGGTCACATTTCTCCCCCTTAAGGACTTACGCTATGCAGATACAGCTCCTGAAGGTCACACGTGGTTCATGAGCTCTATGCATGATACCCGTGAAGAAGGTGAAGAGCAACATCAGCAGTTTCCTTCAGAATCGTCAAAAGGTAGGTTACTTTGCTTGAAAGGAAAGGAGACACATGATGGTTCTTGGAATTCATATGCACTGGCATGGCCTGAAGCATTGCCTATCAATGCCACTCTTCTAAAAGGACTAACCTTTGTATCATATAACCATTATAACTATGATAATATTTGGCATGGGTTATCAGCAATGGTACCATTTGTTTCTTGGCATAGAAGAAATGGGTGTGAATCTCCAAGTAGATGGATTCTGTACCACTGGGGTGAGCTAAGGTTCGATATGAGTCCATGGCTAAAGATCCTAATAGAGGCAACATTTGGTGGAGCCCCATATATTGAAAACTTTGAAGGGGTTAATGATAATCAACCAGTTTGCTTTGAAAAGTCTGTGGTGATAAGGCACAATGAAGGAGGCATGTCAAGAGACAGGAGGATTGAGACTTATGATTTGATGAGGTGCAGAGCTAAGGTGTATTGTAATTTAAGCTTAGAAGGTAGGATTGCTGAGGTTAATAAGCAAGGTTTACCAGTGATTGGCATGACCCTGTTCATGAGAACTGGTCCAAGATCATTCAAGAATGAATCTGCAGTGATTGGAATCTTTGAGAAGGAGTGCTCTAAGATAGATGGGTGCAGGTTGATGGTGGCACACTCCAACAATCTAACATTTTGTGAGCAGGTTTGTAAGATTCTTTGTCTATTTTCTCTTTTTTCATTAATAATTACAACCTAAAACACATTAAGTATTTTAACTAGCTAGTGGGATATGTGTGAATCCCACTAGAGAGAATGCGTTGACAACCTTAAAGAGAAGAGCCTATTAGCACAGCACTTAGGACTACTATATTGAAAATGTTTACACAAACACATATGTGCTCATAAGGTTGCTGGTCATGTGCGTTGTTTTATTTGAGAGAAGGTGGAGGTCATGCTGGCACTTGTTCTACCTTTTCGTATCAACAGGCAAGCCCAAGTTTAGATTTTGCTGAAAATTGTCTTCGTTCATTTGATTTGCGAAATTCATGGAGAAGGAAAAGATAAAGAGTCAACGATTTTCATTTCTTATGGTCAAGAAATCTTCAATATTAATATTCCCTAAAGAAAGCTCTATTGAGTGAGGCTGATCAAGACTTGCCCAAAAGGCAGGCCACATGATAGCATGTACACAGCATTAAAGGCCACTCCCCAATTTTTGGTGAGTTCAAACTTCAAAGTAGGAGAATGCCATAGCTAGCATAAATAACCATTGATTGTGTAAAATGTTATAAATTCTACATCAAGCACATTAATTTCGAGTACACTCCAAATTGTTAAGGTAGAACAATATAGGAACTTTACTTGTTTTAGTATTTGATGCAAACATGAGACATCGCAAATAACAATTTTGTTCATAGCCAGATTTCTTACCTTACCTTTCCTCGCGGGACAGTTTTGCCTGAACGCTCAGCTTCATCTGCTCACCAAACACACTTTAAATACTGTCTATCTTTGCTAGTAGTCTAATTAAAGAAACACAAAATGATTGTATATGATCAACACCTTCTTACATTAATGAAGCCAATGCTTGATAAATATTTTCTTGATATTCCCAGGTGAAGTTGATGAGCTTGACAGATATTCTAGCATCTGCTCATGGTGCTCAGTTAACAAACTTGTTCCTAATGGACAAAAACAGCAGTGTCATGGAGTTCTTCCCAAAAGGATGGTTAAAACTTGCTGGTGTAGGCCAATATGTTTTTCACTGGTTGGCAGACTCGTCTGGGATGAGACACCAAGGAGCATGGCGAGACCCTAATGGAGATGAATGCCCCTACGGCGAAGATGATCGCCGGTGCATGTCAATTTACAAGACTGGCAAGATTGGACTCAACGAGACTTACTTTACTGAGTGGGCTAAAAAAGTTCTCAATGAAGTTAAATTAAAGAAGTTGGAGGAGGCAGCAGCAAATAAGACTAATGCTTCAGCTTCTATTTGTGCTTGTGGCTAGCTTACTTGCTCTCTTGATGACAGATTTTTGTTTCATTTTTTCCCTTTCCAGGGCATGCTTTCTTATGACATAGGTTTGATATTAAGACATATTAGAAGATAAAATTAAGGTCAGTTAAACAACTGTTCAGTGACATTGTATTGTTTGTTATTGAAGTTTTTTTTTTGTTGCACTAATCAACAAATTATTTTTTGTATTCAATAGGAATATCCTCGAGCCGGTTTGTGTGTCAACATAAATTATAAATGTCTAAGTATGTTTGCAAGCGTAAATGAAGTTGTTTTTAAAGTATTTTTTTGAAAATATATTAAAATAATATTTTTTTATTTTTAAAAAAATTATTTTTAACATCAATAAATCAAAACGATCTAAAAATATAAAAAATAATTTAAAGCAAAAAAAAAATCAAATACTTTAAAAAACACAATTAGATCGCAATGCCAGACAAATCCTAAGTTTTTCTCTAAACAAGATTTTTTTTTATTAACATGGATGTTTTGGATCACTTTGCGCACATCTCGATTAAACAAAATCTTAAATTGTTTTTTTGTTGGTCTCTTGTTGGTCTCCTAGAAAAAAATATAAAAAAATAAAAATATATATAGTTGGAAAAACAAAAACAAATAAATAATTTTGAAATGAATTATAATTTTTTTATATAAAAAAAAACAAGAGGTATAAGAGATATCTCTTCTCTATTTCCATTAACTTCGTTTTTCCTATTCTAAAACTGTAACCAAATACTATTCTAATCAAACATCAGCCTAGTTTGCTAATAAATTAATTTTTCATTCTAAGATCTGTATAGACTTAATTGAATCAAGGAAACAAAATATCTTTAGCGTGTTTGGTACTGCAGTAACTTAATTTTATAGTTATGGTTTGAGAAAAGTTATTTTATAAAAAATATTTTTGGTTAAGATTGGTTTGATATTAATTTATATATGTTTGGTTAAAAATGTGGTTGAAATTGAGGTTGAACAAAAAGTAGTTTTAATGTGTTTGGTTAAAAATGCTTTTTAAATAGAAGTTATAAAATAATTTAAAAATATATATATTAATATTGATAGTTTTTAATTTAAATATTGTAAATTTAACTACTGCTATTACATTTTGAAATAAATAATATTTTATATAAAATATTTTTTATTGTTCCATTAAATTATCTACAATTCCATCACGTATGAATTGCATCTGACAAAAACTACAGTTTTTTTGGTTTCTTAAATGCACAACAACATCATGTAAAATATAATTAGGAACAAAATTTAGATTGCGATCAAATTCTCTAAATGCTACGTCATCAAGCAATCTTCGTCTAATTTATGTAGTGATACTTTATAATGTTAATCATTAGTTTTTTTTAAAATAAAACACAATTCAAAATAAAAAATAAAATTTATTTTTTTATTTTACTGGGTCAGACCCGGTTCAATGCATTTAGCTTTGGACCTGAACCGACCCAATTCGACCGGAACAGTGGAAAGTGAATTATAATTCACTCTGTGAACAGTGGAGAGTGATTCACTCTCCACGGGAAGAAAAGGAAAGCAACATTGAGTTGCTTTTAATGACCTTTCATTTTAAATGCAATTAATGGTGGGGTCCATAAACAGTAAATAAAGTTTTACTCGTTACCAAACAATGACTTTCCATGGTTTGCTTCAAAAACAGAAGCAACCACGGAAACAAACAGACACTTAAACATTAATTTAACAGCAAAAAACTAACTAATAAAAACTAACATGTAAGTATCTAGTAGGTGACTCGGTGATAAAAGCTTGAGACTAAGGGGTTTGCTCGCTCTGTGGTCTCAAGTTCGAGTCATGTGGTTGCTAATATGATGGTCACTTGAGGCTTACATGGTCGTTAATTTCAGGGACCGTGGGATTAGTCGAGGTACGCACAAGTTGACCCGGACATCAACGTTAAAAAAAAAAAAAAAAGCTAACATGTTATTTGCTGAATTAGGCAGCCACAAATGGAGCTAGATAGGCATAAACATATATTGGCGATGAGTCGACTTATTAGCCTTTCAAAGAAGCTTAAGCTTCGTGGCCCGTCTGAGCAGGAATTAAAATTGGCAAGCCCTGCAATGTCAATAATAATGCAAACACAACAATGGAGAGGCAGCCTGTTGTTACCAACAAAATTTCATAGACACATACATACCTCTGTATGTCTACACATGTAGTGATGTCTGTACCCTTGGTGTCCGAAACATTCTCATATCATTCATCAATGGAACCCTCGAATGGACCTAGTTCTTCATAGTTTCGGCCGAGCTAAAACAATGGAACATATATCTAGATGGGCTCTGTCCATTTTTTCTTCCTTCGGAACTCAAAAGTGAAGTGGTCCAAAAACAATTGCACGGTTGGATTGAAATTGTGTATCATCCACACTCATACGTAGAAGTTACCATAATTAAACCCTGATCTGGTCTAGCAGATAGATTTGATAACATATCAATTTAAAATTGTCTTGTTTAAGATTGTAGTTGGGATTATTTTTTAAAATATTTTTTATTTAGATATATATTAAAATAATATATTTTTTATTTTTTAAAAAATTATTTTTAATATCAGCACATCAAAATGATCTAAAAATACCAAAAAATATTAATTTAAAGTAAAATCAAAATTCAATTTTTATCAAAAACACTTTTGAAAAGCAAAAATAATATTTTTAATTGTTTTGGATATTAAAATAGTTAAACTCAAGTGATTTGATTAGCTGATCCGTAGAATGATTGATTTTATAAAACTACTCGGGGGAGACTGATTGATTATGTTAATTTCAAAAAAAAAATTAAATATTTTTTTTGTCTAAAGTAACATTATTTTATTGATTTTTAATTTCTATCCTAAGATATTCATCTAAATTAACTTAATGACTGGAGAATTAACTCAACAACTTAGCTGCTAGACTTGATGACTCATGGTTAGCCTTAACTATGAAAGTAATTATACTATACTGTACTGGATTGGATTGGATAGAAATAATTTCGCTTGTATTATTGGTGTTCGATATATATATATATATATATATATATATATATATATGGTGAATGGTAAATCACACCTCCATCCATGGAACAACGTCTTTTCCAATCTCAACCCCTCACTAAAAACAACTCCGTCCACCAAAGATTAGAAAATGAAATTATTGGAGTAATCATGTAGTAGAAAAGGAAATAAATGGAGGAGACCACGTCGATCACACTGTCTAACCTTAGCTGGCTGAACTGATTGTGTTGTCCTGTAGTTAATTAGCTGGTATGTATGTGTGTGTTTATATATATATATATATATATATATATATAATTAGTTTTATTTGTGTAAAATATATTTATTATTAATAAAAAAAATTATTTTTAATATTTAATTATATTTTATTAATAAATTTAGAGTGAAGATAATGCTTTGTAAAAATTCTTATTTTTTAAATTAATCAATTATTGAATTGATGATAAATTAAATTATTTAATTTATTTAATCTTATTTTTTTAGTATTATGATTTATATTTGAACTCACTTATTTGGGAACCTAATGAGTCACACAAATAAGAATCATTGGTCATAAATTAAAATAGGATGATTAATTAAGTGTAATTTAATTGTGGATAAATTATAGAAATTAAAGATTAGAATGTAATTAATACAAGGTATTATAGTTCTAGACCTGTAAGCCTAAAATAATATATATGTGGTATTATTTAAGAAGAAAATTGATATTTTATTATTTATGGGGTGTCACTATAAATAGAATGTTATGCTTGTTATTTCCTAAGAAAAAAAAGTGAGAAAAATACAATACATAAACACTTAAAACAATAAAAGAGAGAGAGAGAGCAAGATAATACTCTATGGTATAAGAATCTCTTTATTCTAAAAGGGTCTATAAAATTTTTCAATGATGATTCGTATGGATTATCGTTAGAAGCCGGACATTTAGACAGCTTGTAGTTTGCGAAAAATCAGCCTTGAAGTAAATATTCAAAACTGAAAAGAATATTTAATTTTCAGACAATCTTCTTATAAATTCTAAATAACTCTAGATCTATTTATCGTACTACTTGAAACTTTTAAAAAAATTTAAATTCATTATTTTTACTGTATGTATATACGTATTTCAAGGAACCAAGATGAAGCTATCATGTCTTGCCAAACCCCAACAGCTAATGGGGACATGCATGTGGGGAAAATGGCATTGGATGTTAACGTGGCTCATT
>Ga0325404_1003434_pt1 | contig 16880 bp, 15 predicted proteins | sample PopdelMetagenome_18_FD_205664 | JGI IMG/M metagenome (GOLD analysis project Ga0325404, IMG submission 205664) | Populus deltoides microbial communities from Bellville, Georgia, United States - Xylem-Control-R1 | ecosystem: Host-associated > Plants > Phyllosphere > Stem > Wood/Secondary xylem... | reverse complement strand
ACATATAACATTCATACTAATTACAAGGTAAATTCAACATTAACAACATTCAACATTATATAAATACAAACAATAAAAAATATTCAATAAATTAAAAAAAAACTCTAGACTAACAATTAAAATTAATGCAAATAATTAAACACAAATCATGCAATAATGTAGTAAAATTACTAATTATTCCAACATATTCAATTACTTATTCTAAGGTAAATTCAACATTAACAATTATAATTCAACAAATTATTCAATTATTATGCCAATACAACAATAAAATATATTCAAAAAATTCAAAAAAAAACTATAGACTAACAATTAAAATCAATGGAAATAATTAAACACAAATCATGCAATAATAGAGTAAAATTGCTAATTATTCCAACATATTCAATTACTAATTCTAAGGTAAATTCAATATTAACAATTGCAATTCAACAAATTATTCAATAATTATGCCAATACAACAATAAAATATATTCAATAAATTAAAAAAAAACTATAGACTTTAGGAATGAAATATGCTTACCTCAATAATGTGTTTATTTCAAGACTTTATCTATATTATAAAAATACATCAAAACAAAAAACATAACAAAAATAAAAATAGCTAAAATAAAAAAAATCCTTAAAGTAAAATGAAATAGAGGAAACACATACCTTTTAATTTGATGAAGATTCAAAAATAAAACTAGTAACCTTTGTAGAAATCTTGAAGGAAATGAGAGGAAAAAAATCGAATAAGAGGGGAAATTAAGAACGGAGGAATGAAAAAATAAACTGAAGGGGTGGTCGTTGGGATTTATAGGGCAGTTTTACCGACGGAATTAAAAAAATATTATTTTAATTTATTTCGTCGGTGAAGCTTTGAAAATCTGTCGATAAATTTTGAATTTTGCACCAACGTTTTTAATTACCCTCCATATTTTTCGCAGTCCGTCGGTAATTCCTTCAGCAACATGACGCGGTTAGATATGCATCTAATGCACCGCCCTTTGAAATTCGCACAGTCCGTCGTTGATTTTGTTGGTAATATTGACCCGTCGACAACTTACCAACGGAATGGAATCCATCGGCAACATAGTCGGTGATTGTGACATTTGAAGTAATTATTTTTGAACTCTCTGTGAAATGCCGATGAAGCTTATTCCGTCGGTATGGTCGTCGGTAATTGTGGCATTTCAAGTAATTATTTTTGAACTCTCTATGAAATGTCGACGGACCTTATTCCATCGGTAATTGTGGCATTGTACAAGAAAGATTATCTTTGTATTGCCTATTTACCTTCCTGCAAACAGTTAAATGATAAACTGTACATCGCACAAAACAATAACAACAGTGCTTAAACAATACATAAACTTATAAAATAAATATTTCATGTTACAAAATATATCATCCATAATATATATTACATGAAAAAAATGTTTTACATAGGGTTTCATTCTGATAGTTAGTCTGAATTTTCTTCTTCTTCGTACAATTGAATAGTCATCACCTTCATCACAATCTTCAATATGGATATCATCATCTTTATCGACATTTGCTTGTCCGTTAGAGCTCAAAACAACATTCAACTCCTCTGCGTCAACATCAACAAGACTATCATCGAAAACATGAAAATTTGAATTTTCTTCCAAGTCAATCGAAGGAGCAACTCGATATGGTTCAACCAACTCACTAACTTGAAAGACTTCATCTCGCACACTTGTGTCTTCATTCTCATCCTGAACAAGCTTGACACGACCCCTGGATTTTGTTTTTAAAACGGACAACCAATCCACTCTTGATCGATCCTTTCTAAAAGAAGGGGTGTATGTGTAATAAACTTGTTGACAATGCTTTGCGAAAACAAAGACATCGTTTACGTTGCGGAGTCTAGCTTTTGAGTTTATTTCGACGAGACCATAGTGCAGATCAACTCTGATTCCTTTGTCAGTCATGTCATACCAATAGCATTTGAATAAAAACACTATATTCTGCTCGCTATGATATTGCAGTTCGACGACCTCTTCTAATCTACCATAGTAGTCAACTTCTAACTCACTACTAGTCGATCCCTTAACACAAACATTGTTGTTGTATGTCTTTCTTCCATGCCTGTATTCTTCAGTATGGAAAACATATCCATTGACAAAATACCCGTTGTAGCACTTAACTTTTCTTTCAGGACCCAGGCTTAGTGAAGACAATGACTTAGCAGCACTTCTTCTCATTTGATAAACCTTGTATATAATGTACATCAATGAACAGTAAATGAGAATCACGTAATGACATGTATACAATAATTTTGCAAGTGAGAATGAGTTTGTGATAGTGCTTACATGTGTTCTGAACCATGTGACAAATTGTTCATCTTGTAATTGAAAGATTTGGGATTGAGTGAGCTGTGAGTTATTGGACAACAAATATTATCGATGTTCCCTACAAGTGGTAATGAGTGTATTATATTACAATATATAATTAACAGTATATTATTGACAAAGTTTAATTAGTATTACACATATATACACTTACTAAATAAAAGGTCTCAGCTCATCACAGTTAAATAGAACATAATTGTGTGCTTGTTTGAACTCTATTTCTGACAAATATCTTCCTCTTACGACATTTTTATGTGTGGGTCATCCAGGATTGGAGAATATTGACAAGTTCCCATTGGAAGACACTTCACCGCTATCATCATGCCGTGGAACGCGATTGATTCTCGTTCTCAGATAAGGTTCAAAATAGTATGAGATAAATGTTGAGATCTCCTCAACAATATAGGCCTCACATATCAAAGCCTCAACATGCGCTTTGTTCTTAACCTTTTTCTTGAGATTGAACAAGTACCTACATTGAATTAATCAAATATTTTCAATTAAGAAAAACAAATAAAATACTTTTATATATGAATTACATTCCAACTATAATATCTAACCGTTCGAATGGGTACATCCATCTATACTGGACCGGTCCTCCAAGTTTTTCCTCGAACGGTAGATGTATAGGGAGATGCTCTATTGAGTCAACAAAAAATGATGGAGCGAATATCATCTCAAGTTTGCATAGTGTCTCGACAATATTCGTTTCAAGCCTCTCAATGTGATCAACATTCAACTTGATGGAACATATATCTCTAAAGAAATGACTGATCTCCGTGAGTGCATCCCATATCCCATTTGGCAACAAATCACAAAAAGCTAATGGGATGAGTGTTTGTATAAACACGCGGCAGTCATGACTCTTCATTCCATACAATCTGCATTCCTCCATATTAACCAGCCTTGATATGTTCGAGGCATGTCCATCCAGAAAACGTAGACTCTTAAGCCATTTGTAGACTAGTAGTTGTGTGTTTTTCTCTAACACGAAGCTTGCTCTTGGTTTTGCGACCCGTGACTCATCACAAACCAACTCCATATTTTGACGATTACAGAACAAAGCTACATCCAATCTAGCCTTGATGTTGTCCTTTGTCTTCCCTTTCACATCCATGACGGTGTTGAAAATGTTCTCAAACACGTTCTTTTCAATGTGCATGACGTCAAGATTGTGGCGGAGAAGATTGGTCTTCCAATAACAAAGCTCCCAAAAGATACTTTGCTTTACCCAATTATAGGTCAAACCAAAACCAGGGAATTAACTTCTGCTTACCTGATTGGAGACCAAAGACAATGTCACTGTACTCTGATATAACATCATGCAATTCTTCACCAGAAAGATGCGGGGGTGCAACATCCTTTTCAACTCTGCCAATAAAGAAATCTTTTCTATTCTTTCTGTACCTATGATTATATGGCAAGAAATGACGGTGACAGTAAAAAAAGAAGCTTTACCTCCGTTTGTTAGCGTGAATGCCTTGTTGTTTTCCATGCAGTTTAGACATGCTAGTTTCCCATGCGTGCTCCAACCAGAAAGCATTCTCGGTGGCAAGTTATAAACCGTCAAAGCCGCCCTCATAAGGAAATTTTGTTTCCTCGATACATCATAAGTCAAAGCTCTGAAGGACCACAACTGCGCCAACTCATCAATCAACGGTCGAAGATAAACATCTATATTCCGGACTGGGCTGCTCGGACCTGGTATGACCATAGATAAAAACATGAACTCCAGCCTCATACATATCCCCGGTGGCAAGTTATAAACCATCAGTATGACCGGCCAACAAGAATAAAGAGCAACAAATGACTCAAATGGGTTGAATCCGTCTATACACAACCCAAGACGCACGTTCCTTGATTCAGCTAAAAAGTGAGGATGCACATTATTAAAGTGTTTCCACGCTTCACCGTCAGAAGGATGCACCATCTCTCCATCAACCGCATCATGTGATTGGTGCCATGTCATGTGCTCAACAATCCTTGGTGACATGAATAACCTCTGCAGTCTAGATGTGATTGGGAAGTATCTAAGTTTTTTTATATGCCCCTAAAGTCTTTCCCTTACCAGTTCTGGGTTTGTAACGGGAATGCCCACATGTCATGCACTCGGTCGTCTCAGCATTTTCAAGGTAGTATAATATGTAGAAGTTAGGGCACATGTTAATTTTCTAGTATCCTAAACCGAGGGGTTTCATCATGGACTTCGCAACATAGAAGTTCTCTTTCAGCCCGTTCCCTTCAGGTAAAATGCTTCTTGCCCATCCAATAATCTTATCATACCCGACCTCACTCAACCCGTGATCTGACTTGATGGTGAACACCTGTGCTACAGCCGATAATTTACTGTGGTTCGTGCAACCATCCCATAATGGTTCGTCAGAATCTTTCAACAAATCAAAAAACCTAGCTGCATCTGCATTAGGTTCTTCTTCTATAATTGGACATTGACTGACATTACCTTGATTCATTCTCATTGCATCCATAAACCCTTTGTGTAAGGATTAGTGTTGTCATTTGCTGCTTCATGCACGTTGCTAGCACTAGAAGTTGACCCAACCACCCTTTCTTCCATTCTCCTATTACTAACAAATACTTCTCCGTGTGCATACCAACACTGGTAATTCTCCATAAACCCTTTGTGTAGAAGATGCATCGTTACAACATCTGGATGCAGATACTTTTTATTTTGACACTTCCTGCATGGATACCTAATACCGCCTCCAGTAAAATTTCTGGGAATAGATGTAGTGAAATTAATAAAACCCTGAACCCCGTTACAATAATTCATCTTTCACAATCCTTGGGGTGAATCTCGATACATCCATGAATGATCATCCATGACTTCTATCGAATCTCTATAAAATTATGATGACAACATGCATTAATTAACTATGTTAGGTAAATAAATTTGCAAAAATATTGGTTTACCTCGAGATTATCCAATAAACCAATTACAACTTCTCATAAATATTAAATATTCATTATCAATTATCAATGTCCATACAAATTAATACATATATATCAATTTATGGAAATTACAACTCCGCAATACCATTAATGATAAAAATTAAAACGAACCTATTAAACAAGCTATTAATTATTTCAAAACAACATATGTAATTCGGTAATTCAATAAAGTTTCAACAATTTACAAACAAATACAATCTTACAAAATCTAAAACAAACCATAACAAGTATAAAATTATACATTCATATACTACAAGTTTGTTTGAGAAATAACAATAAAACATGTACATCTACTAACAAAATACATATACTAAAAAAACAATAAAAACAATGATATTTAAATGTTAAAATTTAAAAAGATAGAATTACTTACAAAAACTTGTTACCCATTTTTGGGTTCCCAAAAAAAAATGAAAATGAAAAAATACAAAAAAATATATATAAAAAAATATTCAGAAAAAATCCAAAAAATAATAGAAGCAAGAAACAGATGCTGGAATGCTGAAAAAATGACAAAATTGGTTGAGGAGGTTCAAAAATACAAAATGTTGAAATTTGACAGTATATTTTTGACTGATGAGAGCCCTGTTGACAAAGAAAATTCTAGTTGAGGAAGAAAAGTCTAAAATCAGATGTTTATGGACTCAATTAAATTTTATCTAAGGTTTAATTGAATTTATGGAGGGTTTGATTGCAAGAAAAATTGATTTTTAAGTCAATTCAGGCTTTTATTGGAAGAAATTCAAGTTCTGGGGTCCAATTATCATTTTGAAAAGGGACTTAATTGCATAATTATTGAAGTTTGATGGTCAATTAGGGTCTTAATTGAAACAATCTGAAACCAAGGACCAAACCAGAAAAGGTGCTAAAATCAAGGGATCCAATTACAATTCATACGGGGGGCTTGATTACAAAATTGTCAAAACAGCCAAGGACCGAATTGAAAATATTCATTTTGAAATTTTGAAACGGAGTCATTTCAACTATTCATTGTCTCCTTCAAAGAAAGTCATTTTCAGCATTAAAACAGGGATATGTTTTGCAGCAAATTGCTCCAATTATAGGGCACGTTTTATGGCTGCTATCCCGGCGACCGTTACCACCACAATGCTTTCCTTGGGCTATAAAAGCCAGAGGAGGAACCGTCGCCAGAGGGAGGGGGGAAAGAGCAAGGAGACAACAGAAAAAGAAAATAGTGGGGAGAACAAGACATCAAAGAAAAAAACAGAGAGGTGACAGTGACGAGAGAGGAAAGAAAAAATAAAGCAGAGGGAGAGGGGAGCATAAGGAAGATAAAACAGAGGGGGGAAGAACTGGAAAGGAACCAGATCGAGCAAGAAGAACCCGGCATGGGAACGTCCAACAAGCACAGAATTAAAACAACATCACCTTTCTACAACACCATCCTCCTGAACCAGAGGCGGCAGAATAAGGAATCAGTAACAAGAAAGGGGACGCGGAGAAGGTCAGAGAAATAAGAAACCAACAGATGAAACTCGGCATCACCATCGGCTTCTCCTTCTCCAGCACCAGGTACGCTCATTTCCTTTCTTTCTTTGCAAATGAGTTTTGCTACTGTGCGAAGGTAATTTAATTACCTTCGCACTGTTCATGCACGCGTGAATAAATTCATGTGTGCCTTCGGTTCCCCAGCCAGGTCACTGGTTTGAACCGGTTACCGAACCGGGTTTGCTGGGTCCAGCCAAACCATATGGGCCGTGTTGGACCCAGCCCCTAAAAAAATTTCAAAAAATTAAATAAAAAAATTTCAAAAATCTTTTCAAAAATTTGTGATTTTCCCATATATTTTTTTGTATCAATTTTGCACAATATTGGTTTGTATTTTTATACTGTAAAGATACAAATCCGGTATTAAAATATCTGGTTTTCATCAAAACAAAATAAAAAAAATAAAATGTTTTGTTTTCATGCATACGGCCAAGTCTCTCTAATTTTTTTTTTAAAAAAATCATATTGTATTTTCACTACCAGAAATTTGCTAAATAGCAACGGATACGGAAAAGTTTCCGAATTAAAAAAAAAAACGGCGGGTCGCTGACGTGGAGGTTTTGGCGGGTTATTTTTCCGATGGATTCAAAACGACAGCCCGTACAGTGACGTGACCGGTTCGCCATTTAAATTGCCGACAGACTCACCGAGGGATTTGAAATGGCAGATCCGTACGGTGACGTGTCGATGTTTTCGTCAGAATCACCGACATAATCACAGATGGAAACTCCGTCGGTGAAATCGTCAGAAAAAGTTAATATATGACAGCTCTGCCGACCCTTTCCTCCCCTATTTCTCCTTCTTCTTCCTAATCCCAACTCTCCCCATTTGCAAAGAACTGATTAGTACTTAAAAGTGTATTTTTATCAAGGTTTTATATCATCATTTTGCACTTGAAGTGTCAATAATTCTTTAACTAAAGCATGTTTTATAATAACAAGTCTGATACCATAAAATACCTTTAATTTATGGTAAATGTTCATCTTAAATGCAGGCCTATCACATAAATGAAAGGATTGATTGATGAGTTCAAGTATGGAAATTGAACGGACAAAGAGAGGGTCAAACTTAGAAAAGAGATGCTGGTTCAGTCCAAACTAGAACATTGTTCGGTCATCGGGTCATATCTGGAGCTGTAGATCTTGGATTTAGGTCTGATTTATATGGATGGAAAGCTAAGACATAGGCCTAAAACTTTCATGGGAGTCCAAGATTTAAAAAGGCCGTTTTCAAGTCCAAATTGTAGCAACAACAGAGAAGTCTGAATCTGTCCTGTAGCCCAGACACTGTTCAATTTTTAGCCCATATCTCGAGTTCTAGAAGTCCAAATGACCTCTAGTTTTTTTTCTTGGAAAGCTGAGACAATTTCCTAGAACTTTCATGATTTAAGTTGGTTCAAATTATGATGTTATCAATGATGTTTTTGGCAGACAAGAAGATAAGGATAGTTACAAGTCAAGATGTGGCCACCCACTCAACAATTAGTCAACAAATCAATAGTTCTGAATTTTCACCTATAAAAGGAGGCATTTGCCATGTATTTAGGCATCTTGGTTTTCAGATCAAGATCATGCTCTTGCTCTCTCTTTATATTTTGTAATGCTTAAGTTTTGCTTATATTAATCTCTTACTTATGCTTTTCATTTCCTTTCCTTGTTTATTTATGTTTCTCTCTTTCATTATGTTTAGCTAAGTTTATCATGTCAAGATAAAAAGGTTACACTAATGGTGTAAGAATAAGTATAATATAAACTCAACATGGACCTTAATGTTTGATACTAACATGTTTTATATTTGTTATCTTGTTCACTTTTAATACTTTGCTTGTTAAATGATTAATCTAGATTTATGTTGTATAACCCTTGATACAACAAATACTTGGCACTTTCATAGCCCAACCGTATGGTATAACCAACACCTGTGCTATGAAAGGAACTTGATGTGTTGTTAACATAAGTTATAATCATGAATGCCTGACAACATTTATAAGTATTATCATTATTCGAATAAGATAACTAATGTAATCATGTTAACAATTTATAATCCGATTGGAACCTCCTTTATGTGTGGTTTCCAGTTGAGTAATAAGAGTTTATACTATACTTGTTTGAAATACCATTTGTGGATCCTCTAACCTTGACAATTATTTTATCCTTGTTTAATCCTTACATTAATATCACATCTCAAAGCTCGCTTTAAACTTATTATTATTGTTTTTGTTGTTATTGTTGTTATTATCTATAATTTATATAGTTAACCTCCCTGTGGTTCAACCCCGGTTTTGCCGGGTTATTTATTACTTCGACACTCCTGCACTTGAGAGAAGACATCAATCTTTTAGTCGTGTCAAGTTTTTGGCGCCGTTGCCGGGGAGGTAAATTCTTGTACAAATTATAGTATTTATTTTATTTTCTCTTTTCTCTTTTCATTTTATCTAACTTTTGTTTCTTTTCTTTTGTTTTGTTTCTTTTTCTTTTCTTTTCTTCCTTTTATTCTCTTCCTACACGTGCATGAGAGTTTGGTCACATACATTAAGTGCTAGACTTTGTAGGGTATCCTCATCATTTTCAGAAAATATGGCCGAAGAAAATAATCAGTCGCTTCATAATGAGAATCATGAGAATAACCGAGTGAGAACACTTAGAGACACATGAATCCCACAAGAACAAGTGCACCCTCATGTATAGTTTTTCCCCCTGATGCATCTCATTTTAATTTTAAGCCAGGCATTATTCAACTTTGACCTTCTTTTCATGGTTTAGATTTAGAAAACTCATACTTGTATTCAAGGGAATTTGAGGAGGTCTATAAAACCTATAATGACTCAAATTGTAGCATGCACACCATTAGATTAAAGCTTTTTCCTTTTTCATTAAAAGATAAAGCTAAAACATGGCTACAAAATTTAAGGGAATTTGAGGAGGTCTATAAAACCTATAATGACTCAAATTGTAGCATGCACACCATTAGATTAAAGCTTTTTTCTTTTTCATTAAAAGATAAAGCTAAAACATGGCTACAAAATTTGAGACTTCGATCCATTCGTGCTTGGGATGAAATGCAACAACAATTTTTAAAGAAGTTTTTTCCATCTTATAGAACAAACTCTTTCAAAAGACAAATCATCACTTTCACTCAAAAACCAGGAGAAACATTTTACCAATATTAGGATAGGTATCGAGACTTGCTTAATACTTGCCCTCATCATGGTTTTGAAACATGGAGATTGGTGTCACATTTTTATGAAGGGTTAACTCCAAGAGATAGACAAATGGTTGAATTGATGTGCAATGGAACTTTTGAGGATAAAGACCCTAATGAAGCAATGGAGTACCTAGACTTGCTAGTTGAAAATGCGCAAAATTGGGACACTACAGGAACTTATGAGGCACCAAGTAATACCCAACCTCATACATCTAGTGGAGGTATGTACAACCTTAGGGAAGTTCATGACCTCCAAGCCAAGTTTGCATCTTTAGCTAAAAAAGTCGAAGCACTAGAATTGAAAAGGAGTGGTCAATTAAAATCTGTTCAAGACATTGGGTGTCAAATTTGTGAAACCAATGAACATTCAACCAATGACTGTCCAATTTTACCGTCTTTTAAGGAATGTCTCAATGAACAAGCCCATGCTTTAAATAGTTTCCAAAGGCCCAACCATAACTCATACTTGCAAACATACAACCCTGGTTGGAGAAATCACCCAAATTTCAATTGGAAGAGTGATAACAATAATGCATAAACTTCACAGCCACCGTTTCAAACACACCATAATTTCCAAAGTTCTCATGGATATGCACCTCCTTATGCTCCCCCTCCTAGAAGAAATCTTAAGGAAACATTACATGCATTCATTGAAAAGCAGGAGACAATCAATACTCAACTTGCTCAAAGCATGACAGATTTTAAAGATACTCTTGTAAAATTGACATCTGCTCTTAGTTTTCAAGAGAAAGGTAAGTTTCCATCTCAACCACAGCAAAATCCAAAGGGGCAATACAATGCAAATTCAAGTAGTTTTGGAAGCCAACACATGGATCAAGTCAAATCAGTCACTACTCTTCGCAGTGGTAAGGTTATTGAAAAACCCATTCTTGAACCTTGTGAGAAAGATGATGAGTCAATCTCTGAGGGTAAGGAAGGGGTTGAATCTAAACATTGCAAAGAAAAGACTGATTCTTCACCAGCACTTCCATTTCCTCATGTCATGACCAAACAATCAATCATAACTTTGAAATCTTTGAAACTTTCAAACAGGTAAGGATCAATATACCTTTGTTGGATGCTATTAAACAGGTTCCTTCTTATGCTAAATTTTTGAAAGATCTGTGCACTATGAAGAGAAAATTGAATGTGAAAAAGAAAGCCTTTTTAGCCGAACAAGTAAGTGTTATTCTTCAAAACAATAATGCTTTGAAATATAAAGACCCTGGTTGTCCTACAATTTCATGCTTTATTGGAAAACATAAAATTGAAAGAGCTTTACTTGATCTTGGAGCTAGTGTGAACATAAAATATGAAAGTGCCTAGAGGAATAGTTGAGGATGTGTTAGTACAAGTCGATAAATTCATTTATCCTATGGATTTTATTGTCTTGGATACACAACCTGTTGAGGCATGTAATTCATTTCCTGTTATTTTAGGATGTCCGTTTCTTGCAACTTCTAATGCATTGATTAATTATAGGAATAGACTGATGAAGCTATCTTTTGGAAACATGACATTGGAGATGAATATTTTCAACATTTGCAAGCAACCTGGAGATGGTAATGATTTACAAGAAGTAGATTCTATTGAAGAATTAATTTATGATCAATTTGAATCTACTTTGAGTAAAATTGAGTTGGATGAATTTGAAGATTTGCAAATTATTTATTCTCAGGAAGAAATCACGGATGAAAAAGACACCGAAAATATTGATACGGATCTTTTATCAAGAGTGACAGCAGATTAAGGAAAGTTTTTGAACGAAGTGAAGAACTTTTATTGGGATGACCCTTACTTATTCAAAAATTATCCTGATCAAATATTTCAAAGATGCATTCCCGACAATGAGGTAAGTAGTGTCATTAAACTTTGTCCTTCTGAGGCATGTGGGAGTCATTTCTCGTCAAAAAGGACGAGTGCAAAAATCTTACAATATGGATTCTATTGGCCCACCATGTTCAAGGACACACATGCATTCTGCAAAACTTGTGAAAATTATCAAAAATTTGATATTGGTCAAAAAGTTTTGCTTTTTAATTCTCGACTCCATTTATTTCCTGGAAAGCTAAGATCAAGATGGAGTGGTCCATTTTTTGAGAAACATGTGTATCCTTATGGGGCCTTTGATATTGAGAATCCAAAGAATGACAATGTTTTTAAGGTAAATGGACATCGTTTGAAAGCTTACTTTGATAATTTTCCTAGTGAAAATGAATCCATTGGTTTGAATGATCCTGTAGATAAAGGTTGATTATTTTGTTTTTCTCACATTGTTTTTGTGTTTCCTTTTGGTGTGACTCTTATTTTGCTAGTCTCTCTCCCCGGTCAAATGACGGATAACGGTACTCCATGACTCAAGTCGGTTCTTTCAGTTTCTCATAATAACTGATATCTGTATATATTATGCAATTCTTGGCTCTTTCTCCCTACTTTAAATCTCTTCTCCAATTCTCATTTGAAAATGGATACCACTCTTGAAAGATTGAAAAAGTACTTTCCCGCTTTGCCTCAGAATACAATTACAAAAATTTATCATGCTAGGTGTGCAAGATTAAGGTTGTTAATGAATCATGGAATTCCTAAAGATATTCGTTGGATGATTGAAATAAAGGTTCGATTATCAGGTGAGTCCTCCAATTCTTTCATTTCACACATGCCTAGAACAGGTAAAAGCACTTTTGCAAAGAAACGTCGTGCAAAACGACTGAAAGTCTGTCACCGATGTGCCAGATGGACTTGTAATGCAACATGTCGTTCTTTAGGAATGATATCTGTTAAACGTGAAGATAAAATACAATTCATTAAGGATGGCCTGAGTAAGGGGTCTTTAGATAATCTTCTATTGACTCTTGAGACACATCCTAGTGGAGATGTGCATCGTGCAATTCATGATTTATGGCCCCATTTCCATAAAGAACATGCTCGACATGGTCTTGAGAATCTGACTAAAAAAGACCCTGCTTGCCAGTTTTTAAAAAAACTGGATGGGAAGCATATCCCCGACTCATAGAGGGCGTTGAAAACTAGTAATTTCAAGAGATGACCTACCTTGAAGATGTCTTTCCATTGTAGAGTTTAGTTTGACTTACCTCACTACAGGACTTGGTCAAAAGCATCATGATCATTGGATTGAAATATCCTAGTAATAGGGTTGATGAGACTTCTTGATACGCTTTTAAATTCTAGTAATTCGTCTTCCAGAGTTGGACTTTTTTATGCAAGATTTAATTGGAAGAAACCTTGTAGGATTTTTATTGTCTTGGATTTATTAAAGCCTCGTTGAATTCTAACAAGATTTTCCCTTCTATCATATAAAAGTTTTGTATTGAACATTGTATAATTCCATGCCTCATGGATGCATACTTGCCAGGTCATCTATCCGATTGCATACATCGTACATCCATCATACATTCCTGCTGCTTTTGGGGAACTTCATTTTTATTAGCTATCAACAATCTTAGAAATTCCTATAATAACCAATTTTACCTTCCATGGTAATATGTGCCCTTTATCATAAGTTGACTTCATAAGGGACTCCTTACTTAGAATTAATTTGTTGCGTCCTAAAATTTAATTATTTTGTATTTTGAGTATAAACAAAAATTCTTGAATAAAGAGAACTACATCAACAAAAAAATATTAATGAAAAACCGTAAATGCATTGGAAACATATATATATATATATATATATATATATATATATATATATATATATATATATATATAAATAATTGATGAAATGGTGGTTGTCTCTATTTATTCCAATAATGAATTCTTATTTTCTAAATTACTAAACAAATAAATACAATAGATAAATCGTTCTATTCATTTTTTTTATTGATCTTCTCAATTGGAATATCATTTATATTCATAATATACACATTTTAATTTATCAATTCTATTGAATTATTTTAAATTCTTTATATTCTTCTAATTTTTTTTTTTTGGGAAGGAAAGTTATACGAAAGCAGTTCATTCTACTGAATTATTCATGATTAAAAAGTATTGGATTCTCTTTTGGATAACCATTAAAAAGTATTTTAACATAAATATTTTATTAAATTCACCTAAGCTGCCATATTCACTAAATGGTAAGATAAGTGAACATGTATTGTATTTTATTTGTTGGGTTATGAGTGGGTATTTTCTAAAGGTTTTTATTGTATCAATATGCCTTTATTTAATTTTTGTTGGAGACATATATATACCTGACACGTATTCTAAGACAAGTTATTTCAAAGAAGATTCCTCGATCGTTCATTACATAGAGAAGATCACAAGATTTCATGACCTGTTATCAATAATTTATTTAATCTAAGATCTTTAAAATAATTTCTCATTCAATAAGCATTCTTAATATTATCTTTGAAAGAGGAGTCAAACCTCCATTCTTTTTAGCACCAGTTTTGATTTTCGTTGTATACATTGCACAATCCAAACATCTTGAGAGTAAATTATACTCCATGAACATGATATCTATATAATATGATTGTGGAATATATGACAAAGTTGGAGTTTTTGAGTATTTTTACTAATCGCTCATATTATATAGACTAGATTCAAACATTCAAACATTTTAATTTGAATTATTTGAAAGATAACTTGTTTATATTATATAAATATAAAAATAAATAATCAAATATATTTCTCGATTCAATAAAAGCCATATGTGAGTTTGATTATTTATGCCTATGCATAATCCCAAAGGGAATGTAACAACAGGAGATCCATATATAATTATAGTCTTTTATTTAGATGAATTCAAATGATTATATAGTCTTAATTTTTTTGACCTCTTGGTTATGTCAGAGCAAGTTAGAAAGATTTAGACATAAAATCAAATAATTGGATTTGTTCTTAATAGCCGTGTGATGATAATCTTAATGTAATCGTGTTGTCAATGGATGGTCCCTTGATCTTATTGATTGATTGATACTTTCCTCTAGACTGTACAGTCATCGATTTTATAAAAATAGATGTATGTTTAATGTCTCTTTATTTAGAAGTATAGGAGATATTTTACTTAAAAAATATCAAAATAATATACTTTTTATTTTTTAAAAAATTATTTTTGACATTATTATATTAATCATCTTGGATTAGTATGCTACTAATAACCAACTAATGACAAGTGGTTTAAGTATTTTTGAAATAAAAAAAAAATCAAGAGGAAAAAAAATATGAATTAGAGTAAAGAAAAAAATAAAATAAATTAATTTTTTTAAAAGTATTTTTCAAATGCGAAAACAAACATGCTTTATGTTGTAACCCATTTTTTGGTCCCCATACAAAAAAGAAGAAAATGAAAAAAAAATCGAAAATATATTAGGAAGAAAAATAAAAAAAATAATAACAATGAGAAGAGGAGCGCCCTCAAAATTACTAGAATTTGGTTAAGGAGGTTCAAAAATACAAAGATTAAAATTTGACAGTATTTTGTTGACTGATGAGAGTTCTGTTGATAAAAAAAATTCAATTTAAGGAAGAAAAGTCCAAAATCAGATGTTTATGAACTCAATTAAATTTTATTAAAGGTTTAATTAAATTTAAGAAGGGTTTGATTGTAATAAAAATGGATTTTTAAGTCAATTTAGGCTTTAATTGAGAATAATTAAAGTTCTATGATCAAATTATAATTTTTTAGAGTTGATTTGGTCAAATCAGGGGCTTAATTGCATAAATATTGAAGTTTGATGGCCAATTAGGGACTTAATTGAAGAAATATGAAACCAAGGACTAAACTGGAAAAGGCGCGCAAATAGAGGAGCTCTAATTAAACCGAATCAGGGGCCAAATTGAAGAAATTAGAAGTTTATTGATCAATTGAGGGTCAAAATGCATAAATTAGAGACCAAGGACCAATTTGGAAATGGCGGACAACTTCAGGGCGGACGATTGAATTTGAAAGCGATGCAATTGAATTGATTTTTAAAATCAAAATTGCAATTGAGGACTTGATTGAACAAATCACAAATTGAAGACTAATTTGGACTTTGACACGTTTTTGCTTCCTTTTTCTTTTAAATGAAACGGCGCGTTTTGTCCAAAATAGCGTTGTTTCATCCACCGTTCATTAAAAAAAAAAGCCCGAAACGGTGAAGAAAAGGAGAAGGAGAAGATGCAGGGATTGGCACCTCTACACGGGGAAGAAGAAGAAAAATAGCAGCGCCACCGGGTCCAGCCACCGTCTCCGCCACCGCAAACCACTGCAGACGACAACAAGCACGCCCCTTCACTCTAGGTAATCTTCTCTCCTTCTCTGCTTCGTCTTCCCTTTTCTTTCATTTGCATGCAGAACGTGAGCAATTCACATTTTGCAGCAAATGAAAATAATTAGCTGGCTACTGTGTTGTGCACAGCAACCAGCTAATTATAATTTTTGGGCCGGTGCTGGCCCATTCCAAAACCAAAAAAAAATTAGTGATTTTCTCGCGTATTTTTCTATCCATTTTGGTTAATATCGGTAGATATTTTACACTGTAGAAATATAAAACTGGTATTAAAATACCCAGTTTTCATCATAACATAAAAAAAAAATTTGTTTCATGCATACGGCCAAGTCTTTCAAAGCTGAAAATCATATTGTATTTTCATACAACAAAGAAAACTTAAAAAAAATATATATGTTTTAGCATACATTTTGGCTTTAATAACCAGTTTATTAAAGTCGCGAGAATTTGGCTAATATTTCAAAATTTTCAAAAAAAAATAATTTTTTTTGTTTTAGTATCAGGGATTACGAATTTATATGAAAAACGTATTCCCGATATTAAAAAGATATTTCTTTTGACGACATAAAACAATTAGATTTTTACCCGATAAGATAAGGATCTCCTTATA
>Ga0325404_1003433_pt1 | contig 16882 bp, 10 predicted proteins | sample PopdelMetagenome_18_FD_205664 | JGI IMG/M metagenome (GOLD analysis project Ga0325404, IMG submission 205664) | Populus deltoides microbial communities from Bellville, Georgia, United States - Xylem-Control-R1 | ecosystem: Host-associated > Plants > Phyllosphere > Stem > Wood/Secondary xylem... | reverse complement strand
TATATGTTTATCCCATATAATGTTCCCATCTGATTATTATCTTATCAGATAGAATGTGTTACCTAGTTATTTCTATCTGATTATGATCTTATCAGATAAATGCTGTCCTTGTTATATGTTTTCTGTAACAATGCAGTATAACTTTGTATTTGTCCTGCTATTTCTGATGGTTAATCAGGTGATTGCTGTTTGCTTCATATACAAACCTGAATTAAATGCTTATGTTGTATTGTATTGGTGCTAAGTTTTCCATTATACAAAAAATGCAAGATCAATAAAGTCTTACGTGGTCTAAATTATTTTTAGTTATTTTCATTGTAATACTTAGATTTGTGCGTTCTATGCAGGTTAATATTCCTAAAGTTCTTTGCATCCATTTTAGGTGGATACCGGAATTTCCTTGTATGGCGCTCTTTTCTTTCTTCTCATTGCATTTAATTAATTTGAAACTTTCCTACAGTGATCTCCTTCAAATTAATTTTATAAAGTTTATTTTTTCCAGGAAAACACTGTGACTCATGCCTTCAATGCCCAAGCATTTTTGAAGAAACGCTCTAGGTCAACCAACCAACCACCGGATCCCATGGTGATGTTATTTTCCACGATCCTTTACCAATTTGATATTTTGGGTGTTAGAAATCTGTTTTTAATTTCTGTACCCATTTTTTCTATTGGTTGATTTGGTTCTCCTTGTACTAATTAGTTTTTTGTTGTTTGTAGATAACACAGTTCTTAGATTCCCATGGTTTCTTGGATTATCTGGAGAGAGGTATTGATTATGATGGAAACAATAATAATCTTCTTGAGAAGTTACAAGACACAATTGGAAGGGGTCAGAATCCTATTTCAGTTCTTTCCACTTCGGTGGTAGAACCTGAGATTATAACCATATCAGATCCAGATGTCGGAATATTGGGTAAATTTGAGGTCTCAATTTTGATGATTATGTATATTAATCTGTAAAACTGATACAAACATGTCTCAAATGATTTTCTAATGTTATAAACACCAATGCCCTTGTTTTTTTCAGGATCAGGTGCTAAATATACTTATGACAGGTTTCCTTCAAACATCAGGTCAGAAGAACAAGAGGAGAAGAGGAAACAAATTCTTGCAGCAGCAAGTGGAGCTTTTGAATACATTAAGCATGCTCCTAGGTATCTTTGTGTTTTGCGTCCATGGGTTTCTACATGGCTTTATTCTAATTTTCGTTGTCTTAGCTTGATTCCTAATTGCTCAATTCCTAATTTCTCTTAAATCCTTACCAGTTCGCCATCTGTGCAAGTGGGCAAGGACTCTCTTAGTCCCATGGAAAGGGCTGTAAGTTCTTTATTCCATGATTGGTGCAACAGTGGTTCTGTCTTAGAAATTGGAAACTATCTGAATGATGAACATATATGTTTCGCAGGCAGAAAGGGAGCTTATGGTTTTGGACATTAAAGTTAAGCTGCAGGTAAAACTTCTTTTCCTTTTAGAATGCTAATGAGTTATCTGGGTATTTCTAGTATTTTACACATTTTGTAGTGCCTGTTATTACGTTGCTTGATTTGATGTTAATGCTGATTTTTTAGAGACTTGTTCTTTCTTGGAGATTCTTATATTTCAAACCATGTAACATGTTATAATCTTAAAATGTAATAACCTTTATTAAATAGATTTAACCTTAAAGCATTCCATTCTTAGATTCAGGGAGAAGGTTTTGTTTCCTAACTAGAGTTTCCCTTCTCATTCTTGGTTGGACAACTATAATCAAACAGAATACCAAGCATAGCTCTAGGTGGCATTCTATCATATCAGCCTCTTGAATGCTTGTATATAATGGTGACAAACTTCACCTGCAAAAATTTCTTTTTCATGGTCTTTATTTTGCTCCCGTATTCATGGGTTTGGGATGGGTGTTGTTACTGTTGTATTCTCTGGATGGAAGACAAAGGTCTTACATGTAATTCATCGTGTTATGCAATTAAGTTCACAGAGGCTAGGAAGTATTATTTAACTTTTCTAAGATGCAACTTTCATTTGTGCAATATTAATATCACCTTCAGAACATGCAACAAAAGGTAATATTTAGGTGTGAATCTTTTTCTATTTCTGTGCTTCTGTGATGTAGGAAACAAAATGTAATTTTTTCTTTTTAAGAATTTCAAGTTGATTAAAATTGCTCATATTGCTATGGTCTTCTTTCCATAATTACATACTGTTTGAAGTATTATTTTTACTTCTATGCAGGGATTGTGGCTTCGTCTTCTTAAACTGGGAGCTACTGATGACCCACTTTCATCATTTGAATATGGCACTATCCTTGGTATGATTCTACAAGAAGATAAGCCTCTCACTGACACTTTTAGACGGCTATTTTGTGCCTTTCAATTCTCAATTTCATTTGCTTTATAGTTTTGAAGAATACTGCTAACCAATAGGCATTTTGTTTACTGGCTTTGCAGCATTGATTGAGTCTGACGCGGAGGGGATTGGTGGTAGTGGGTTTGTTGAATGTATAAGGGAGCATATACACTCAGTACGTAGGAGGGCATAAACTGATTGAATGTTTTCTGTGTTCACGATTAAGCTAACTTTTGGCTACATACATTATTGCAGGGATGGCATTGTCAATTGACCGATGAACAGTTTATTGCAGTGAAAGAACTGGTATGTCGAAGCTACAACAAGGCTTTCTTTTGCATGAAAGAATTCCTATTGGTTGAAATGCTTAGTATATACCTCTGGACTACATTGCAAAATTTTCATTGAATCTGAATTTGACTATGATTTTTGTAATGGATTTGATGATTTAGCTTTTCTATGTTGGATACCACTTACAACTAAATTGTTGCCTCAGAATCTTAGTTTTTTCTATCCACCCTGGTGGCCCCTTTTACTGTGCGACCTTATGTGTTGAGTTATCTAATTCCCCAAAATTTTATTTGTGTAAATTCAGCTTAAAACAGCAATTAGTCGTGCAACATCCCGGAATGATGTGTCAACCATTAGAGACGCCCTTGAAGTATCTGCTGAGATGTATAAAAAAGATTCTAATAATGTTTCTGACTATGTCCAGCGTCATCTTATTTCTCTGTCTATATGGGAAGAGCTACGGTATGCATATAGTAAATTTCTACTGAATTTCATTTATTTCTCATTAACTTTAATTTTTCAGTCTCTCGTAACTGGCATAAGCATTGCTTTAAACAAGGATTTGTTTTCATTTATCTTTCCCAGAGTCTATTTTGATCTTATCATAACTTCCTACTTTAGTTATTTTGCCTTTAGAGCTTCTTGTGTAATCCTTTTGTGGCATTTCTGTATTGAATTATTAATCTTTGCGAAGAATAAAAAATGGAAATTTTAGATGGTCTGTTTAATTATCTTGCAGGTTCTGGGAGGTGTTCTTTGAGTATCTAATGGAGCATTCTTCAAGCAAGTAAGGCTGCAATTCTGAACTATCTGTAATGTTTAAATCTTAATAGATACTCATTATTTAACTATTTGCTGCCAAGTTTTTGTTGGTGTTATAATAAAAACAACTGACTGCTTGTCAATCCTTCAAATTTGGTTTTTGTCAATAATGCAGCTTCTGCCAGCGGTAAAGTTAATGTTCTGTCTTTTGAGTAATTGATAACAATAACATGCAGAAGTTAACAAGCATAATCCCTTGAGTTATCTGGTGGTTTGTGAAAAAGCCATGTTAAATTTCAAAGAGCATTTATAGATAAAACCATTTTGCATGTTTATATCTGCCATCTGCTCCATCTGCACTCATATAAAGAGAAAAATGGGAATGCAAAACATACAGTTGCTGAGTGCTAGGAGATAGGATGCATGAAATTTAACCCTTCTTTCTGTTCTTTCCCTTCTTTCCTTGACGAAGCATTCTAACCAATTTCATCTTTTAGATATGGCCATAACAAGCTTCTCAGGTGTTATGCTCTTTTAATTTTACTGCAGGTCAGCCAATTATGCAGCTTTAGTGACAACACAGTTAATTCTGGTGGCTTTACACATGGTGGTCTTCTTTGTCTTTACTTTTTTACTGTCACATCTTTTTCCCTCCTGCAGGCTTCACCTGTTCTGATCATGTTTCATGTCATTGTGAAGGCTGGATTGGGACTTCCTGATACTGATGCTTGGCACATGATTGAAACAATAGCAGAGAAGAACAATATTGGATACAAACAGTTTGTAAGTTAACTCCTGTTTATATACTGCTTGACTAAGGTTTAATTAAGATCCATGGTATTTGCGTTGGAACGTCCATTGTGACTGGACCTTTACATGTTTAAGCACAATATACTATTTGATTCAATAATGCCTTTTGGTTCTGATTTACTTAAATGTTCTTGCAACTGAACAACAAATGAATGTGTGATGTGCCATATCCTAAGGAAAAAATAGAACAGTTTCCAGAGAGGAGTGGGTGTTAAATAAACTATTTGAAACATAAGGATTCTGGAATAAAATGAATTTAGGTTTACTTGAAAGAAAAAAATATGAATCAAGTATGTTCCATCCTAATAATTCTACCTGTAGTTCTTCTAGAGAGAGAGAGAGAGAGAGAGAGATTTCACATTAACCATGGTGTCCAAAGTAAACTGAAAGAATTGTCAATGCTTCCCAACTCTTAATATAGGATTTGATAGCCAAGGCTGGCAGGGTTTCTCATTTTTCTCTTTTTTCCTAGTTGTATTTAGTAGAGTCAGATATCTAGAAAATATGAACAGAGATAACCACTATTTTAGTAGCTGTCTTTTTCAAAACCTCAATTTGAGTTATCTTACATCATTATTTTTTTTTCATTTGAGCTGTACATTGAAATAAAAAAAATTAATTCACAAATACCCATGTATTTAAACTATTTCAACACCAGTTATCAGAAGGGTATTTCTGGAAGTCAAATACTTCTTAGCAGGCCTTATGCTGGTTTCCTTGTAAGTGGAATGGTTCTTTGCATTCCAAATGGGAAAAAAAAAAGTGTTATCTTTGTTCATTGCTTTAGTGCATTCATTAAACAATGTGAAGTTAGAAATCTGTAAAAGCATGTCACTAGATTTGGAGGACACTTCAATCATGATTGTTTCGTATACTCAACTTTTATGGGCATGATGATCCTGTACACCTATGCTCTATACTTGTGTGGAAAGTGATACCAGAACTCGTTCATTTATGTTAGAAATGAAAGTTGAGCATTTCATGCATTTTGTGATAGAACTTGTACATAATTACTATTTCATGATTGCTTAACCTTTTTGGACTATTTTGAATGCTCATAGTCAAGTTTAATATTCTTGACATCATAAATTCATATATTTGCACAAAGACTTGTGTCTTTATATCTAGATATTTGGGGATCGTTATCTGAAACTCTGTACCATGCCAAATGATAATTCTTATGTTCAATTGTCCATCTTCCATAATTACTATCCATTTTGGAGTTGCTCAATCCTTGGAGACTCGCACTAAATGAGATAATTAATTATATCTGCATTAAAGAAATCTTTTCTTTTCTTGTCTCTTTCCATTTCAAAATTCTGACTAGTCAACATTTTTCTCATGAAATACAGTGATTTGGGGATGATTTAAATTTGCCTGATTCTTAGTTATGTTGTTGATATCTCATTCCACCTTTCGGTTTTGACTATTTTCTTGCATCTTTTATGGTTTCTTGCTACTGAAATTTGCTTTGTTTTTTTGGTTCAGATAAAACTGAGAGGATTCTTGTCACATATCCAGCAAATTCGTATCAGTTACTGGGGAATATCTTCTTTAAAGGCCCAATCAATGTTGTGTCATGGATTGTCATCCCCTCACCCAAAAGATTCTATGGATGATAATCAGCAACCTGCAGAAGCTTCTGTTATTGGCAGGAGCTGGGTCCAAAGCATGTTTAGCAGAGATTCATCCAGGGCAAACTCTTTTGGTCAAGTTCGTAAAGGGTCTTCCAACGGCACTTCAGGCTTGTCTTTTCATAGCAATGGTCACTTGTACTACCATAATTAGTCTACCATTTATTTATTTTCTTCTGTGATTACAACCCTGCTCTTTAAAATTTTTATTTGAGCAGTAAATGAAAATGGAACCCCAAGAAAACAAGATTCGTCTGCTGATGGGCAGAAGAAACTTCAAACCAATGTCCGCATACTTAGAGGCCATAGTGGTGCCGTTACTGCTGTACATTGTGTAACCAGAAGAGAGGTGTGGGATCTGGTTGGTGACCGTGAAGATGCTGGTTTCTTTATCAGTGGAAGCACAGACTGCATGGTAATTTAGCATAACAGATTAATTTCATTTGATGTATAATTATTTTTACACAAGTCATGCCTGGAAGTTAACCACAGAGCCATGTTTTCTGATGCACTCTTCACTTTATGGCTTCAAGCTTCTCTTTCTTTTCTCTAAATAGACAGAATCAAGGCAGGACCTTTCAAACTTCTATGCCACCTTGATTCTGAGACAATCATGCCTTATATTTGACTTGTTAAATTGTCAATCCTGTAATCCAGCATGCGTGTTTTCCCTGTTGACCATAGTCTTTGTGTGGGTTAATTGATGGATGCAACTATGTAACCTTAACAACACTTGTATCATTTGACATTTATTTCGTGTGAATGATCATGCAGGTTAAAATCTGGGATCCTAGCATTCGTGGTTCTGAACTCCGTGCAACTTTGAAAGGGCATACCAGGTGTCTTTACATGTTTTTATGCACTCGTGATGATTTATGTGAGTCAATATGTGCTGATGACCATGCTTCTATAGTAGTTGTTGACCTTAAAATTTATGAACTGCAGAACTGTTCGTGCTATAAGTTCTGATCGAGGAAAAGTGGTGTCAGGATCTGATGATCAGTCTGTTATTGTATGGGATAAGCAAACATCGCAGCTTCTTGAAGAGCTGAAGGGTCATGATGCCCAGGTTTGCCTTTGCAGGGCATCTATGCTAGGTTATTTAGATTGGGAATAGAACTAGAAAGGTTTGGCAGAGTTTCATGCATAGTTAATCTAATATTTTGATGTGAGAAATTGGCCTCAGTCTACCACACCCCGCCCCACGAAAGGTTCTTGCAGTTGTGTGCATCATGCTTGGATTAAGATATCAGTATTGAAAAAATGTCGCGGTGTATAGCATAGATAGAAGCTATGGTTCTCAAGCCCTAAGGTTAAAGACCCTAGTTGTAGAGAAATTTAGAGAAAACTCTTTAGTATTTTATTAAAAGCCTGAATAATCTGAATCTGAATCTCAAAATAAGCTGGACATCTTTATTCATATTAGTTCTAGATCTAAAATCCTTATAGGAAAGGATTTCTAAGTAAAACTAAAATCTTTATAGGAAATGATTCCTAGTTAAGACTTACCTAACAAGTAGATCCATCTATAGTAAAATACTAATTAATTTAATTTTTTTAAGTTAAATAGTAAAAAGAATTCATATACAACAAGGTAAATAAAGACAATCTCGCACAATAACTTCCCGACCTGATTTGAAGGTGTTCCCGATCTTTGATCATTATGATACTTTTACCCAATAGAAAATATGGAGCTATATCCAATGGCTGGAATAAAATTTATGTTTAATTTACCAAACCATGTCTTTGATTCTTTTTAAACTTCTCGAAACCTAAAAACCTTAATTATCAATGAATTAATGCAATAAACATCATTAGGCCAAAATTATTAAGAAAGTCCCCACAACCCCTTTACTTTTGAAAGACTAGCCTTCAAATTAACTTTCAGAAATTGAATTCGACCTTTCCACATGAACAAATAGTTTGAATATAGCATTGTCGCCAACATATTCATAAAATAGTATGTCTTTGACATTTGAACTTCAAAATATAATTTATGAGGCGTGCATGCTAAAGAAAAATCCATATTTAATGTTATGCTTTTTGTTCCTATGAAGTCCACTTGTAACTCTCTCACACATTCTTTTACTTCAAACTTAACCTCATCATCATTTATGACTTCTAATACTTCAATCTTCGAATGTAAAAAAACTCCCAGATAGTCTTTCATTTTATCTTTAGGAGAATTGTAAAAAATTACCATGTCCTCCATATCCTTGTTTGTAAGATCTTCATTCATGATTGAAAGATCATCATTTGCCACCGTTTTCTCCACCTTAAGGTCAAAAGACTTAAATTGTTTGTTAGCACCCTCTTTGGTCAAGTTATCTTCAACATGATTAGATAACTTTGAAATTGTTTGTCACCCATTAGCCGAGTTAGACCTGCTATAACTTGCTCCAAACGATCCATTCTCTATTCTTAAGCTGGCGCCAAACAATTTAATTTCTACTCCTGAGCCCGCACAGTGCCCCAAAGAGCCTCCACTCCTACATCACGGACTATCTCCGTCTATCAAAGAGGTCAACCTTCTCTAACACCAATTGACATGGTGTATAACATGGATAGAAGCTAGGGTTCTCAAGCGCTAAGGTTACAGACCTAAGCTGTAGAAAAATTTATAAAAAACTCTCTAATATTTTATTGAAAGTCTGAATAATTTGAAAATGAATCTTTAAATAAACTAGATATCCTTATTTATACTAGTTCTAGGCCTAAAATCCTTATACAAAAGAATTCCTAATTAAAATTAACTAATAGAATCCATCTAACGTTAGGATTCCTAACTAGTAAAATATTAATGAAATTAAAAGTCCTAGGCTAAATTGAAAAAAGAACCCCAAATACAATAAGGTAAATAAAGACAATCTTGCACAGTAACTTCCAAGTCATATTTGAAGGTTTTCCCAATATCCAATCATGATGATACTTTAATTCAATAGGAAATAGGGCGTTTAGAATCTTCTATCAACTCAATCCAACGGTTAGATTAAAAGTTATGACTGATTTATCAAACTGCATTTTGGACTCTTCTTAAACTTCTCAAAATCTAAAAACCTTAACCATTAATGAAATAATGCAATAAACATTATTAGACAAAAAATATTAAAGAAAGTTCCCCACATCAAAAAATTTGTGTTTCGTTTCATTTGTACTTGTTATGCTACTTTCTTTACTTAATTAAACAATGTTTTTCTTATTATTGCTTTTCTAGAGAACAAAACCATTACCATTAATGAAATAATGCAATAAACATCATTAGGCCAAAAATATTAAAGAAAGTTTCCCACATCAAAAAATTTGTGTTTCGTTTCTTTTTTACTTGTTATGCTACTTTCTTTACTTAATTAAACAATGATTTTCTTATTATTGCTTTTCTGGAGAACATGTATAACACTTATGCTTTCTCTTGCATACTGCAAGTTTGCAACACGAACAAAAGTTCTTGTTTAAGCAACTTTTCTTTGCTAGTTACGTAAGTAATTAACACATCACTGAGGTGGCGAATGAAAACATATGGAAAAGATATTTGAATTCGAAAATAATCCTTCTATTTATTCTTGTAGGTTAGCTCTGTCCGTATGCTGTCTGGTGAACGTGTCCTTACTGCTGCACATGATGGAACTGTTAAGATGTGGGATGTTCGAACTGATACTTGTGTGGCAACAGTTGGCCGTTGCTCTAGTGCAGTCCTATGCATGGAGTATGATGATTCCACTGGAATTCTTGCTGCTGCTGGTAGAGATGCGTATGTACTTTGAACTTACAAATGCTACAGCATGTATTTTTGATTCTTTATTCTGTTACTGACTACTGAAAACCAACCTGCTTAATACTTGCATTACTAGGGTTGCAAACATATGGGATATCCGTGCTGGTAGGCAGATGCACAAGCTTTTAGGGCACACAAAATGGATTCGGTGAGCTGAGCAGAGTATATTTCTTCTGTTTATGATAACTGTTAATTATAGTTGTGAAGGAGCTATTTGTCTGTCCATCATGTAGGTCAATTAGAATGGTTGGAGACACACTGATTACTGGTAGTGATGATTGGACTGCAAGAGTGTGGTCTGTTTCACGAGGAACATGCGATGCTGTTCTAGCCTGCCATGCTGGCCCAATATTATGCGTTGAATATTCCATGTCAGACAGAGGAATAATAACAGGTAAATAATATCTTTTACTTTTTTTTTTTTGTTCAGATTCAATTGCATTTACCTTGTGCTCCTATGGTATTTTATCATTTATTTGAAGGGCTACGTGATATGTGATATCTTAATCGAATGAATGTTAAAGATTCATACTGAAATATGTTTCGAGTGCCAACATGAACTGCTAAAGATATGTACTGACTTCAGATATCCTTTTCAGGTTCAACTGATGGACTTCTCCGGTTTTGGGAAAATGAGGAGGGTAAGAGCAGTAATATTTTCTTGCCAAGTTGAACTTCCTATCCTTTTATTTTTGTTTTTTGAGCTGTTCTATGTTTGGCCCTGTTAAGATGTAATTTTTCCAACTTGAGAGTCTCATCTGACTTGCATCAGAGGATATTATATCATGAAGGAGTTGTCAATACATGGGCCAATAACATCTCTCTGTTTCATTTAATTTAGGAAGTAATGCAGTGTTTGTCCACAAAATACCAGTATCGTGTCTCAGAATTTTTAAGGAACACATGTATTTTAATGGATGTAATTGTGGTTATACTATACTTACCAAGCTCTACCAGCTAATAAGCACTTAATGTTTCATTCATGTTTATTGTTGCATATTGCAAACGATACCATTTTGACTTTCTCTTGTTCTAATTTTCTCTTTTTATTTTTCTATCCTCTTCTATTTGGCATTGACATGTTGTAAGTGCAAGGATGGCATTTACTTAATCCTTAATCTAAGAGGATTTTTCTCCATTTCTATTTGTTTTATTTTTTTACATATACTATGTATGTGAATGTCTTTTATGTACTTATATTGAGAGGTCAATTAAAATAATTTGATACCAGTGCAGTCCATATCAATGGTAAAAACAATTAGCCTACCCGCGTTTGGTTTGTGAATTTTTTTATGGAATTGCAACATATTTTGCCTGTAGTCTTACCTTGGTAATGGTTGAAAGCCAAGCAACAAAAAAAGCCTTTTGACCATTCTTCCGTTAAAATTTAACAGTTTCTATACTTTGTACAAGGGTATCATTTCTGCATGGCCTGCTTTCAGTGTCTTGCATGATATGTCATATGGCACAAGAAAAATTTTTGTATTTTCATTTTTCCAATTAAATTTCTCACGTCCCTCCTCTCCATTTACAAATCATTTTTCTGATTAAAATTTTCTTGTCCGTCCTTTCCTTTGAGCACCACTGATATCATTTTTAACATAATGTGTGCAGGAGGCATAAGATGCGTGAAGAATGTTACCATTCATTCAGCTCCTATATTATCCATCAATGCTGGGGAACACTGGTTGGGAATTGGTGCAGCTGACAATTCTATGTCTCTCTTTCACCGGCCTCAAGATAGACTTGGCGGCTTCTCTAGCACAGGATCAAAAATGGCTGGGTGGCATCTTTACAGAACACCGCAAAGGACAGTTGCTATGGTATGAATTTTGGTGGTTTTATATAACTGTTCTATGTTCCTAGTTACTACTGCTATTTCTGCTACTCGTGTGTGTCTGTTCACTGGGTACTTTGGACCTTGTGTAATACAGTAAGAATTTCCCTCTCTCATCCTATAAACCCTCTCAACCCCATTCAAATCTAATATGTCCTCTGTGGTGCCTCCCCACTCTCTCTTTTAACCTTACAAACTCATCCAGTGCCACTCAAAATTTGCTTAGATATGTTGAGAAGGTTTAAACAATCTCTTCCGCTGTTTGGTTTGCATCTTCATTCTAGTTTTAAGGAAAATGTCAAATAAGTAAATGTTAAGTGTGGAGTGTTCAATGTTGAGTTCAAGGTGATTTAGTGCATTGAATACATTTTGACTCCAAACTCGCTGTAATATGGGATTGAGTGTTAGGTTGTTCTGGCACGTGTTGAAAGTTGGAGATTAAGTGTTAAGGATGAGTGGTGTAAAAAAGTGGTTGAAGGGTTGAGTGTAAAGGATGTTGTGGTAGGGGTGTAAAAATTGTGTAATGGTAGGGCCTAACAATTTTTTAAATTTAAATTGAAACTTAGAAATAAAAACTAATGTACTATTGTGGGACCCAGGAAAATAGAAGGAAAGTAAAAGATGGATTTGAGAAATAAAACAGCATTGCACAAACTCCACAATCACACGCAACACAACCCACCATCATTTCCTTCCCCAACCCTGCTAGGTAAACACCCAAACCCTTTTTTTTAGATTAAGGGCCTTTTTGGTAGTGTGATGAGATGTGGTTGAAATTGTGCTTTGCCCTAACCATAGTTTTGAAAGTGTTTAGTTAATCTACACACCACAATTTTGCATTGGTCCCAAAACTCTTTCTTTAAATCTTAGTTATGAAAAAGCTATAATTTGTAGTTTTTTTTAAATCTACATTTTCAAACCGCAATTGCAAAAGCTACAACAATCCCAAACACGCTACCCCCATAGGGATTAAATGATGCTCCAAACAAGGATAAAGGGATTAAATGTTAGCCCCGCAACACTTAACCCTCCTTAGCCTCAATCCATAGGTAACTTTAGAGATTAGTTTTTATCCTCCGAAGGTTGAAAATGGGAGGGCAGTGTTGGTAAATTATCTCAGGGTCAATGATTAATTCAGTTATTAAAGTTCTCCATGTCCCAACTGACATGTTAACATTTGCTCACCCATTCCTTTTTTTGTGGTAGATCCCATTTTATCTGACCAATTGTTTAGGTGATCTTGTTTTTAATGCTCAGGTGGAATTGAATCCTCGACAATGTAGAGCCTACTTCCAACTCAGCTGTTGTCTGTTTTCATCTAACATTCCTAGATAATGATCTTGCAAGGGAATTGAATGTTCTATTCCATCTATAAATCTTTTTTCATTCAGCTTTCTCTTGGTGTCGAAGTTTCTATCTCCTGATCAGCCATTAGAAGATATTGTGGTTAATTGATAGTTGATACCTCCAAGCTCTTTTTTTACCTGCTTTTTAAGCCAGCAAGTCCTTTGCCTGGTAGGTGTAATCTAGCAATCATTTGCCTTCCCATTTTATCTCATTTGGTCTTGTCTGATGTCATAAGCCCCTATTGATAAATGATCTGTCACAACTCCAGAAAGCAGATGTGCTGTTCTGGCTGTTTGTTCTGGCATCCTATGTGTTTAATTTCTCTCCAGAACTGACTACTCAACCAGAAACACTGGCAGTTGATTATTTTGCTTATTAGTCAATAGGTATGTAACTAATACTATTAGTAGACTAGTTTGATTCTCAAATAGGACCATTTGATGTAAGCTCAAGTCCAGTTAAAGTGCTCTGTCAGTGTCTTACTGCCAGTCGAACCTTTAACTAAATAAGCAAATGGCAGCCTTCCATTCAGTGGAATCACATATGCAATAACAATTGGTTGCAGCCTGCAGTTTGAGGGCATTTTAAGGCTGCAGTTCACATGGTTACTCTACATGTTTTGATATTTGCTTCATATGCAACCTTGTCTCTCCTTAGATGCATATTTCTTAAATATTAATCAATGTCGAACCTGAATATTTGTTCTGATATATTCGTAGGCATTTGTTTCTGCTGTCCCTCGGAAACAATAATATTGTAGAGGAAAACATGGATCATCGTTTCACCTCTTTTCTGTTTGTGGCATTCAGGTTAGATGTGTGGCTTCTGATCTCGAAAGGAAAAGGATATGCAGTGGTGGTCGTAATGGAGTTCTTAGGTTATGGGAGGCGACCATCAATATTTAATTTGTATCACATCTTTCATCAGAGTTTTAATTGTCAAAGGTTGCGGTGAGAAGTGCTTGCATGTTGATGGCGGCGCTATCCAAATCTGATATCAACCTCGGAGCGTGTAAATTGTCTGAGGCGTTGGAGATGAACCCCCAAATTTTGCATGGGGGCTAATTTTTGCTGTCTTTATTGTATCTTAATAAACAATCTCATATCTCGGTTTTCTTTCTACGGATATCAGCTTTGTACAAAATGAGTTGGGCATGTAGAGCTATTTGCCGATGATCAAAACACGATGAGGCTTGCTAGGCGAGACCTCAACGACTTTTATTGGACGATTGGTTTAATATTATGTTTTCAATGTATTTGTTTTCTTGTTGACGTGATCCTTGTGATTTCCTTTGCCTAATCCCTCGCCGCCACTTCGCTACCGTTGTGAGGTAAAATGGTTTCATTTTCCTTTAGAAGCAGTATTCCGATGAAGGATATTATGGTTGCCTACTCGTTTATCATTCTTCTGAGTGATGAAGGAAAGAGAAGTGATCATATTTATTCATTAATTCAACCCCGCTAAAATGCCCATCTTAGTTTGCCATTCAAGCGCCCCATCGTTCCTTCAAAATCTTTGGTTCATTGTCATAATTAGATTTGGAGTGATAACGGGTTTTCTTCTCACGGCTTCATCCGAGATTTTGATAGTATTTATTGAATTGCATATTTGAGCTGAGATTCTCAGCTTAATGCTTAAATTAGGGATGACAATTAGTATTACTTAGGGTGTTTAAAAAAACCGACCAACTGATTAAACTAAAAAAACTGAACCGATAGAAAAAACCGAATAAACCAATTAAAAAAATAAAAAAAACTACCGGTCCAGTTCGGTTCCGGTTTAAAAAAGCTTAAACCGATTGAACCAGACCAAACTAAACCAGTTTAATTAAATCTAAAAAAAAAAGGGTATAAAAAGAAAATCCTAACCCTAAATACCCTAACCCTTCCAGCTGTCCCCCTTCCCCTTCCCCTTTCCAGCTGCCCCACCCCTCCTTTCCTCTCGTTCCCACTCCCCTGTGCTCTTCTAGAAATGTGCTTTTTTAAATGACAACATCTATTTTTTTTTATCATAAGATTGAATCTGGTTTTGTATCATCTCAATCTTCGAGGCTTCAGGGGAACATGAATCATCTCGAAGGGTCAAATTTGAACTTCTGGTTCAGGTAGATGGTGTAAACAATAGTCTCACTTGTGAAGATGACCATCAGAAAATAATGATAGTTTTGGCAGCTACAAACTTTTCTTGGGACATAGATGAAGCACTAAGATTGGTTCATTGTCTTCTGGTAAATATTTTTGAGATTTTTTTGCCTTCTATAATTTTTAGATCCATCCTAAATGGCAATCTATCCAAGATGTAATACAACATCTCGTTCCTCCACTGGCACGAAGCCCGGGGACGTGGAGATTGCCCTATAGGTAGTAATAATCGGTTGCTAAATGGAGGTGCGTGTACAACGGTTTGTTTTGATTTTTTCATCCTTGGATAACCTTCAAGAGCAATCTCCACATCCCAGATTAAGGTATACAACGGCAACAACAAAAACGTTTTGGTTTTTTTGGTTTTGAATGCTAAAAACCGACCCGAACCGAACAAAACCAGTTCTCGGTTCTGTTCGGGTTATATTAACAAGGACTATTATTTTCCGGTTTGATTGAATTTTTGTGTTAAAACCGGACCGAACCGGATCGTGAACACCCCTAGTATTACTGATTGAGTTTTTTTATATTTATATTTTATCTATTATTTTTTTATTAAAAAAATTAGATATTTATACTCTAAGATATTGGGTTTCGAGTAGCTATATAGTTATTCATCACCTAACTTATTTATTATTCAATATAAAATAATATATATTGGGTTAAATATGGATCAAGTTTTAGATTGGGTTTAGTATCCATAGATTATATATTACTTATTACATAAAGTGACTATTAAAAAAAAATACACGCATTCAAGCAGGTTGGGTAGGTATCTATCTATTTGAATTAAATTATCATTCCTATCTAAGATTCTACTGATATTATCGATTGCATATTTGAGATGTTCATTACGAGAGGATACTAATAACACACCTTGAACATATAAAAATGCTATTACATTACAACCTAAAAAAACTCCCATCATATTGCACATCATAAAGGATGATGAAATATGTTATCATCAATTGTGTTAATACTTGAGCTTATATATTAGTAGCCAGTAGCTAATCAGTTCAATGGTTAAGCTGACTCGTGGCATGTTGATATGTATAGGTTAGAATCATGTCATGACCAGGGGTTGGTTTCAAACCCTGACATTTATAGAGGTATTGACGCAAACTCTAAAGAAATTTTAATTGAATTCACGAACCCAAGATTTACCTAATTCAGGCTTGAAATTGATAATTGAACTTGAAATTGATAATTGAACTTGAAATAATGGACAACCTGTTCTAGGGCACCAAGACTATGTTAATCATCCTCACAAAATGTCCACACCTAGAAATGAGCACAAGAATTATAACACCACAATAAAGATTGATCAATTCTTTAAAGAGTGTAGTTTAACCATGAACCAAGCAAGAGAAATCCCTATTCTCTATGCTTTAATATGTGGCAATTAATATGTATTCTAATATCAAAATTAAGTCTTATAAAAGAGTATTTATACTCTTGGAAATAAAACTCAAAGATAACTTACGGGGATCACTTGACCTAATTTGAAATTAGGACCAAAATAACTCAAAGCTAACTAAATAACATTAAAATAATAAAATAAATATTCTAAAATTTTATCTTATGGTTCTGCAACTAATAACTAAAAATAATACAAGAAAAATAATTGTTTGAAGAATCCTTAGTGAACACAAGCTCAATGCCTTGTAAAATAAGAATTAATTCCTGCTTCTTGTTTGATATGGAATCCTTGTAAAATAAGTAAGCCAAAGGCCGCCACATAAGTTTTCAATAGCATTAAGGACTCTTTATAGTGAATGGAATTCATAACTTTTAAGGAAACAATATCTTTTCTATTTTCGCACTTTACTCACAGATTTTAGGCCCAACTTTAAACACGGTGTTCTCTCTTGTCCGGATGAATTAATAGAACTATCTTATATCGTTGGAAAGGAAAAGATTTCTAGTTTTCAACTCAATTAGAATC
>Ga0325404_1003431_pt1 | contig 16885 bp, 10 predicted proteins | sample PopdelMetagenome_18_FD_205664 | JGI IMG/M metagenome (GOLD analysis project Ga0325404, IMG submission 205664) | Populus deltoides microbial communities from Bellville, Georgia, United States - Xylem-Control-R1 | ecosystem: Host-associated > Plants > Phyllosphere > Stem > Wood/Secondary xylem... | reverse complement strand
TCTTTCAACGGTCATCATTATTTGCCGCGATATTTTTCTTTTTTTCTTTTTTTAATCTTCTCTTGTAATAGAAGAAACTAATTTCAGGAGCCGTGCAGACAATTAAAGGGTGTAATCCAGCAAATATATGTCTGTCAAATTTGTTTGTTTGTGGTTTCTTATGGTGCGTATGTGTGCACGGCCGTCGGACAAGACAGTCACCCTTCTTTTTTAGGTGTGAAGTTCAGTTTACTCGGGTCATCATCTTTCATGGTTTTTATATAGTTTTATCAGATTTATCTCATTGAAAAAATATATATATATATATTTTAAGATATTTGTGGTATTATAATTAGAGTTTTGTTGATTAGAATTTTGGTGTGTTTTTAAAGTTTTTTTTAATATTTTTATTGGGCGTGGTTATCATAAATAGTAAAAATCGTGCTGCTTTTCAATTGTGACAAATATAAATTATGTTATTTTATTATTTATTTTTAATTGTGCTATTACATTGATACTTTTAATTAATTGTGCAAATCTTTTAAAAAGGTCTTTTGGACGTAACTCATGACTTCATGTAGTTGCCCACTAGCTAGATGACGCGATTTACACTCCAGGTTAGATTAATTTAGATAATTGAAAGAGACTGCACATACTATTAAAATAATAATATAAAAATTAAATAAAATAAAATATCATGAAAAAAACATCTCATACTTATTTTTAATCAATTAATTTAATTTAATTAAAAAAACTTTTATAAAAAAAAATTCAACAAAGAAAAAAAAACCAAGATAACTAGTGTTATTTTCAAAAAACCTAAAAAATCCCATAAAAATAATAAAAAAATATATTGGAGGATGAAACTAGAGGAAAATAAGCTTAAAAAAAGCAAAAAGATATCAAGCAAACTCGGGTGAACCTCTTAAACACAAGTTAATCTCTCATACTCACGGTCTATTAAGTTTTAGACTCGAGCTTAACTAAAAAGCTCAACATCTAACCAATTTAATGTTGAAAGATGAAACCAATTAACTTAATTTAATTAATTTTTTTAAAAAACTAAATTTAACAAAGACAAAAAAAAAAAAAACTCGAGGTAATTTGTGTTATTTTGAAAATGAGTAAAGAACCCATAAAAAAGTGAAAAAAATAATGGAGAATGAAACTGGCAAAAAATAAGCTTAAGACAAGAGAAAAAAAAAACAAAGCAAACCCAGGTAAACTTTATAAACCCAAGTTAATCTTTCAAACCTGCAACTCATTAAATTCTAGACTTAAGCTCAATCAAGAAGCTAAACACCTAACCGATAAAATGTTAAAGGATAAAATCATAAAAAAAATTAATTTTTAAAGATTTTCAAGGTAAAAAAAATAGCAATTAAAAAAAAGGATAATATATGATAGGGGAAAAAACTCAAGAATGATGAAAGTGTAAAATAGAAAAACAATTTTAAAAACCATTTTAGATATAAACAAATAGCAATTAAAAAAATAGGGACCAAACTTAACAGATGAAAAAATACATGGAGGATGAAATTGAAAAAAATAATTTCATAAATTATTCCAAATAAAACAAATAGTAATCTTACAAACACAAAATGAATCTTAAGAAAAATAAAATTGAAAGGCTGCTTTGAGCATTTAGAGGGCTAACATGAAAATAAAAAAGGAGAGAGGGAAAAAGAAAAAAGAAAGAAAAGGCCACATGCGTCAAACTTGAGACAATTAGATCACACACGCTGCCTAGTTGTGGAGGGGCCACCATGATGCTTTGGTGACCGCCCCGGAAGCAGGCTTTCATCTATTAGATGGCGTCGCATGTGCTCTTCGAAGCCTGCGACTACTGTTCACGCACCTCCAGTTTTTTTAACTTTCTTATTTAGCAAAAAGCCCTTTCACCCTTAATGAAACTTGAGAATTACAAAATCACCAAATCTAAAAGACTAAAGTACCCCTAATCGAAGGGCAAGTTTTTTTTTTTTTTTAATTTGAAGGGAAATGAAGTAATTTAATTGTGTTTCAATTAAGTAAAAGAATAAAATCCCCTTAATGCTATTTTTTTTTAGTAGCCAAGGTTAGATCAGTGATTCGACTTTCTAAAAAAAAGATGATAAAGCCCTTAAAGACATGCCTAGAAATTTTACTACAATGAATTAATGTGTGAAGACCTTCTTGCCCGTATCCAATTAAAAAATGACTTTTTGACCATTAAAAAAAATACTATCATACCCCTATGCAAGGTTTGATGTGTTCACCTTGAGGTCAAATATTCATGTTTTTAAATATATTGTTAATAACAATAAAACAAAAATTAGACTAATAACATGCTTTGTTGAGAATAAGTTTTAAACAATTTTATTCAAAGAATATATCAAAAAACATGAAGGATTTCGTGAAGAAATCAATCAAGAAGTCCAAGGGAAAAATATTCATTCTATTAATCCTATAAGTGTTATCTTGTGAGATATTAAGATACTAAAAGTTTCAATTGTAATATTCACTTATAAATCACACTTATAAATCTTTGAGAGTTAGGGGAAAACTCTTGATTTTGGTGAAAGTATTTTCACGAAGAGAAAAATCTTGAAGATAACATATTTTTAAGTGAGAGAAAAAACTTGAAGATAAAATATCTTTAAATGGTATAAAAATATTGGTGTGGATTTATTAAGTGGTTATTGAATTATAAAGCTTGGATAAGTTAAAGAAAATAATATTCAAGTATGGTTTGGTACTTGAGATGGAGATCTAGGCTTGCCGAGCCACGTTAAAAATGAGTTTGCAAATTCTCTCATTTATCACTTTACTTAAAGCACTTTAATTATATTATTGGTTATTATATTTATTTGAATTTATTTGTATTTTTTTAAAAAATTAGTGAGACATCTAAATCACCCCCTATAGTTACCTTAATCCTAGAACGACATAATGATCTTGAAGTGAAGGGCAAAATCACCATTTCACTATTATAATCCAAAATGAATTTACTCACATGCTATAATTGAAAACTAGGCTCTTTTAGATTTCTTTAATTTCAATTAACAATTAATTGACTTGTTATAGTTTATATACCCGCACTACATCACGGACCAAATCAATTTATTTTAACATAATAAAAAATATTCATGTCATAGAGAACTATTTAAAATTGTTATTAAATCCGATCTAGTGGATCAACCTTAAAACCTCTTCAACTTGACTCTTTGCCCAGCTCATGTTTAAATTAAACGTGTGAGAGTTGCTCTAACGTGACTCAGCTGACTTGATCAAATTAAAAATAATCCAATTAACTGGTAAAAAAAGGTATGAAAATCAAATTAAAAAAAAATGATAAAATTAAAAAAAATTAAGAAAAAAAAGAGGGGGCACTTGCTTTACTAAAGTAAAGCGGGTACATGGTTTAGGATACAGAAGAATGAGATGGCATGCATGCGCGTTGCCGCGGGTTTATAAAACAAATATATTTGATAGTATTATAATTATGAACCAGCGCTAGATAAGAAATAGAAACTAAAGGTATGATGGAGCCAATATTTCATGACGGAAAAAAAAAGTTGTGTTGGTGATCAAAAACTTAGAGACTGAACAAAATGATTTGTAGCAATCCACAATGTTTTGGGAAGAAAGATACAGGGCTTTCGCCACATGATTTACCTTTTCTGTTAATAAAAAGAAAAAAAAAATTCTCTACCAACTTAATGTTAAAAAAAAACCCAACAAAGATAATTTTGGAAGGAAAAAACCCCATGAGGAAAAACATTGTAGCAATTGACAATATTTTGTGAGGAAAACTACAGTTTTCTAATTCATATTTACTGTACATAAATTATAATCAAGATTCTATATTAATACGACACTCATATTTATTAAATTTAAATTAAATACTAACGATTTAGTATATTCTTAAAATTTAAAGGTTGTGTTATTTTTTTTTAATTTAAGTGCTTATAACAATTTTTTTTGGTTGAAAGGTTGTACTGTTTTTATTTATTTAGTTATTATTTAAGTATTCATTTTGTTCAATTTTTTCATTGATGACAAAAATATTAGTTTCAAAATACAATCAATTCTATTTCAAACACTATAGAAAACTTCTAGAATTTTTATTATAATCTAAAGACTCATCTTCCTATCTTTCACCTCCATTTTGTTTTATAAAAAAAATTGCTTCCATCATCTATATACCCAATCTTTTAAGCTTTGCATAAAAAAAGAGATCATATTGAAGAAAAAAATAGTTGATTTGTTAAAAGTTATTGAAATATAACTCTTAATTCATGTTTGTTTATTGAAATGGTGTATTGTTTCTCTTATGGTTTCTAGTTGCTTTATGATTATATCATGTTTAATAGTAATTGTAAAGCCACACTTTTTTATGTGGTGGAGAGGTTTATTTATATAGGAATGTACATATATAATTATAGTAGGAAACTAACTATAGGAACAATCACCTAATTATTCTGCTAAATTATTTCCTACAATCAAGGAGGATAACGTGATATGTTGCTTTCCTTATCATCCCCCTGCAAGTTGAGTGTGGGATTGACACAAACACAAAGCTTGGAGAAAAAGAATGTGAATAGCGTCTGAGAGAGACTCTTAGTGAATATGTCAGTAATTTGCAAGTGAGATGGCATAGATTGAGGCTGAATAACCCTTGACGTTGCTAATTCATGAATAAAGTGTAATCAAGAGCAATGTGTTTTGACCTTTTGTATGAAACTAGATTGAGGGTAAGAAAAATCGCACTCTTGTTATCACAAAGGAGTAACGATTTGTGAGATAAGGAAACTTTGAGGTCACGAAGAAGATGAGTTATCCAAACAACTTTCGAAGCTGTGTGAGCCAAGACACGATGCTGAGATTCACAACTAGAACGAGAAATAGTAGGTTGTTTCTTAGCACTCCACAAGATGAGATTGTCACCCAAAAACATTGCGTAACTAGAGGTGGAGCAACGCGTGTCAGGGCAACCAGCCCAATCAGCGTCAGAGTAGGTAGTAAGACTAGTAGGTGAAGAGGAAGAGAAATAAAGGCCATAATGAAGAGTATCCTTAACATACCGAAGGATACATTTAAGGGCTTGAAAGTGATGCACCGTGGGAGATTGCATATATCGACTGACAAATTGACAGCATGAGTAAGATCAGGATGAGTGATAGTTAAGTATTGCAAAGCACCCACCATGGAATGATACAGTGTGGGATCAGTGAAGGCATCACCATCGCTGGACAACTGTTTTAAGACAACCATGAGAGTTGTTGTTGGCTTGCAATCAAGTAACTGAGCACAGGCAAGGATATTATGAGCATATTTTACTTGGCTCAAGAAAAGGCCATTAGCAAAGGAGGAAACCTCAAGACCAAGAAAATAATTCAATGTTCCCAAGTCATTCGTGGAAAACTCTCGATGAAGTTGTTGAATAAAATTCTGAAGGAAATGAGTATTGTTGCCAGTGACAACAATATCATCAACATAGAGTAATAGGTCGAGGATAAAGTTGGATCTAGCATAGACAAAGATAGAGGAGTCAATAGTGTTGCAGGTGAAACCAAGATGAAGTAAAAAGGAACTGAATTGATGGAACCAAACCCGGGGGGCTTGCTTCAAGCTATTGAGGACCTTCTTAGCTTACAGACATGATGATGAAATCGTGGATCAGTATAACTAAGAGGTTGCTCCATGTAGATAGTTTTGGTCAATAAACCATTGAGAAATGCATTATTGACATCTAATTGATGTAGAGGCCATGATAAGACACTGCAAAAGAGATGACAAGACATATAGTGGAGGCCTTAACAACAGGACTAAAGGTGTCATGAAAATCCAAACCAGGAAGTTGAGAATAGCCTTTAGCAACAAGACAAGCTTTAAGATGATCAACAATGCCATCAACTAAGTATTTGATACGAAAGACCCACTTGGAACTAACAATATTAGTGTGGAAAGGATGAGGAACTGAGACCCATGTGTCATTAGAGGAAAGAGCATCCAGTTCTTCATCCATAGCAGCAAGTAAGGCGTGGACCAACGACGAAGGCAATAGGGAGGAAATATATGAGTGATGTTTAGTCTTGAAGACACCAGCCTTAGTTCTAGTGATCATCAAATGATGGTTAGAAGAAGTTGTAGAAGGAATGACAGGTTAGTTTGATGGCAGAGAAACAATGATGAGGATGATGCTGCAGTAGGAGAAGAGATGGGCTTTTGCTGTGGAATCAACTATGGCAGTAGAACCTGACGATGAAGGCTGCACAAAATCACCAAAAAGATTACTAGTACAAGAAACACAAGATGATAAAGAAGGTGTAATAGAAAGTGATGGAGAAGATTGCCGAGTTTCAGAAGGAAGAGAGGGCACAATAAGTTCAGAAAAAATCGAAATATCTAGTGATGTGGGATCGCAGGAAGAGGAAGGACTAGCAAATGGAAAATTAATCTCATCAAATCAGGCATGAAAAGTGATATAAATATGCTATGTAGAAGGATCAAGACATCAAAACCCCTTGTGAGACATGTTATAGCCAAGAAAAATATAAGCAGTGCTACATGGAACAAATTTATGAGAGGTATAATCTAGTAAGTAAGAAAACACATAATAACCAAAGGGATGGAAATCAGCATATGCAGGTGGCTTACCAGACAAAACTTTATAGGGATAAAGGTTACCAAGAACAGACGAGGGCAACCAAATGATGGTAAAAACAACAGTACTGAATGCATTAACCCAATGTGATAAAGGAACCTGGGAATGGAATAACAAAGCAAGACTAGTTTCAGTGATGTGGCAATGCTTACATTCAACGTGACCATTCTGGGAAGGGATGTAGGAACAAGACATTTGGTGACGAATGCCGGAAGCAAGAAGATGAGATTGAAATTGATTGATCGTAAATTCAGATCCCTCATTGCTTTGAAAAATTTTAATTTTGCATGAGAACTAAAACTCAACAAGAGTTTGAAATTGCTTAAAAATCAGAAAGGCTTAAGATTTTAATGTCATGGAATAAAACCACGTGAAATGCGAATGATCATCGATAAATATAATGTAATAACAAAAATTGGATGAAGACATAACATGAGCAGGGCCCCATATATCATAGTGAATAAGGTCCAAAACATGGGGAGCACGTTGATCATTAGCATTAAAAGGAATTTTATGACTTTTAGTAGTTTGACAAGCAATATACAAGTTATGAGGGGGCAATAAAGAAGTAACAGAAAGATAACCTTTTTCATTTAACATGACCTAAACGTGCATGCCATATATCATATGAGGCACATAGAGAATTATTTTTAAGAGAAGAAACAAATGTGGATTGACTACATTTTAGCACATAAAGACCATCTTTACGATGACCACCGATTGCCACCACCTTTCCTGTATTGTAGTTCTATATGATAAACGATGTATCAATGAAAGTAATAGATAAGAGATAATCAAAAGTTAATTTGCTAATAGATAATAGATTTTTTATGAGCTGGAGAACAACTAAAACATCAAAAAGTTTAATGTTTAGAGGTGGGGAAAGAGTAACAACATGGGTAATCGACAAGGAGGCTTCATTACCTACTATTACACAATCCTTGCCATTATAAGATTGAACCTTGTCCAGTTGAAAGGAGTCGGGCGTCATAAATGCAACAACTCTAGTATCAGTGTACCAGTCAGCTACTGTGTCAGTTTAGGAGCAGTGAGAGAAGGATTCAACAATGTTTTTAAGGTTAGTAGCCTTTACATAACGATTAGGGTAGTGAGCAACTATATGTTCAATGTTGTGACATATTTAGAAACGTCGAGAATAATTACCACGACCCTTGCCATGACTAAGAATGAAATATCCTCCTCCCCTACTATGAAACTTACAAAAGCCTCCATTACGTGTTGAATTGAAGTTGCCTTTGGCGACAATGAAGGCAACAGATGAGATAACAAGTGTTTCAAGTGATTTTTCAAAAAATTTAGAACTTTCAACCTTGGAGACAAGATCTCAAAAGGAAGGAAAACGAGGAAAAGATAGCTAGATAATTGAAAAGCTTGCAAACTCAAAGCCTAGGCCATGAAGAAACCAATGAACTTTGTTTGTTTCATCAGCAAGAGAACCTATGGCATTAAGTTGATTGCAAAGTGCTTTAAAGGAATGAGAGTACTCAGTAACACTACAAGATCCTCATTATAAATGTTGCAAGTCATCTTTAAGATAAATTTCATGAATTTTGGATTGATAACTAAAAGCAGATTCAAGAGTTGTCCATACTGCATGAAAGGTAGAGACCATGGACTTCGACCATGGCTTCATTGGTTAGAGAAAAAAGAAGGAGTATAAGTAGATGTTGATGATTTTCAGGTAGCATGTTTGAGATACTAATTGAATCAGAGAGGATATGTCCAAGTGGCTTAGACAGAGAACCATTAATATAGCCAAAAAGGTTTTGAGAACTAAGAAGTGGAAGAATCTGATTTCGCTAGAGAAGATAATTGGTAAAAGAAAGCTTGATGGTCATTATATGAAACTTTTTTTGAAGAGAAATAGAAGAATTTAGAGCAATTGAAGTCATTGGATCGATGGATGTAAATACTACACTACTCTGATACCACAATAGTAATTGTAAAACCATTCTTTCTTATGCGGTGGAGAAGTTTATTTATATAGGAATGTGCATATATAATTATAGTAGGAAACTAACTATCAGAACAATCACCTAAATATTCTACTAAATTATTTCCTACAATCAAGGAGGATAACGTGATATGCTGCGTTCCTTATCAATGTTAATGATAGTAGTGAATGATATGATTATTTTTTTTTTTCAACTGAATCTAAAAAAACAATGTATACCTTTATTATATTATTTTTTCTATCATATTTGTTTAACATTTACTCTTTTTTTTTAATTTTTTGTTTTAATTTTTTTTTGATTTTTTTAATAAAATCACCAATCAAAAAATTAAATAATTATGATTAATTTGGAACATTTTTTTTCTATAATGTCTAAAAAAATAAATATATTTTAAAACTAATTTTTTTTCATAAATTAAAAAAAAGGAGTACTTAAATAAAAAATACAACAATACTTATATAAGTGGGTTTGAGCATTCAATTGAATAAAAATAATAGCATGAACCTTTAAATAATAATAATAAAAGGTACAAATTGATAGGATCAAGACTATCCAATTGGGCCAATAACAAGATCAATTACAAAAAAGCTCAAATATGCATTCAACGGGCTTATTCAGAATACTGTGGCTAATATGAATTTTAATAAGACAATATCAACAAGTGAAGATTAGATCTTAATCAATTTAAATGATGCAAAAAAAGGCATGATTCATCTATTTCATGGGTTAATTAATCGCAACAATTAGAAACTTATTTTTTCTAATGTACAGTTTTACTCTAACAATCATAATTTTTTATCTAACTGTTGGATTAGACTAAAAGTTTATTAGAAGTTTTTAGATGTCTTATTCTATATTGAGTTAAAATTTTAGGGCAATTAGACATCAAAAATATTTTGTGATAAGGTCTAAAAGCTATTGTACGAGAACTGTATTAGTCTCTTAGTGGATTTAAGATTTTTTTCCCTTTTTTATTTAATTTCTTTTGGCATTATTTAGGATGTTTTTACCTATTATAAATAGGGTTATTTAACTTGTATTTAGGTTTTTGTTTTGACAAATTTTGATTTGAACAATTATTATTGTGTGTGTAAAGTTTTGTTTATACCTTTTGGTTCTGCATTAAACTACACTTACTTATTGAATAATTAAACAAGCTTTGTGACATGTTTTATGTTTCTTGTTCACATCTTTTTATCGTCGTTATGTGGGGATTAATCATGAAGCAATCATTGACTTTAAACTAGACATTAAAATACTTCAAATTGATAATATCTTGCCACAAATTCCAAGATATTACTTCAATTTCACTGATTTCGGTACCGTTGTCACTAGATTTGATGAAACATCTATACTCATAGCTTATTTTTGCATGATGTTTACATTCTAATTTAATTTACAATAGAATTTCCTATAATGAAGCTTATTTAATATAGATATAAACGAGTTTCTCTTATTGGTTTCATCCTTTTCTTTGTTATCACATATGTAATTGGTAAATTAAAAGCCATTCAACCCCTAGAAAAGATTATGTTGCAAGGAGAAAGCTTACAGTATAAAAAAGAACTTATCATTGACAACTTTAGGTACAACAAAACACCTTTTTAAAAATGAATATTTTCTACTCACACATTACAATTATTGTTGTAACCTAATTTTTGCCCATTAGCTTTTAATTTAATTTTACAGGGTTGGAAAAATTAAAAGATCAGAAATTATTTCGATGAAAAGCGTGATTTGTCAGCTTGCGTGAAAACTAGAGACTACAATGTACTTTTGTCATTCTATCCTTATCTTCAAGATAATGCTTGTCTTCAAGATAATAATAGATATCCGCTTTTAAATTTGATTTTTAATTAAATTCAAAAAAAATAAATTTAATTGAAATTTTATTTCAATACTTGATTAGAATCTTGCACTATAAATATAGATTTGAGTGCACGCAGAAGGATGACTTGAAAAGGAGGCACAAGAAACCCTGAGGAGATTAAAAAAGAGAGGAAAAAAAAAAAAAAAACCTGGAAGATGGGGGTCTGAGGCCCCCCCTCTGAGAGCAAAAAGCTCTTTCCTCACAGCCGGTAACCCTTTCCCTGTCATCTTCTTCCCCAAAGTCACGATAGGAAGCAAGAAACTAAAAAAAAAACTGCCAAAAAACAGCCCGTTGCTGCAACACTTTGTACCTCCTATAGCTCTAGTAGCAGTGCAGCGGCAACCGTTCGTCTCCTCCCTTGCATTAGTTGCCCATCCTACAATGGCGGCATCTCTAGCAAACCATCCTCTCTACATAGCACCGTCCCTACCCCTCACAGCTGGCTCCCTATTCATGAGAAATATGGCAGCAAAGTTAATTCACATCGACAACAGCAGGACTCCATCCTCAGCCATTAACAATGTTGCCTCCAACTGAGAGCTCCATCCTCAACATTGTTTGCAGCCAAGATTAGTAACAACAACAGCAGCAGAGGGAACCCTTCTTTCCTTTCCTCCTCGCCTAAAGCAACAACCACCAGCTTCAGCTATATCCCTGCACTTCCAGCAGAGCCTTCTCTTCTCAGTGGTGGCAGTACGAACTTCAGTGACCTGAGCTGCAGCCACCGTGAGCAACAACAGTTGTTTCTCTTTAATCATGGTTGCAGACATCCCTCCTCGTCACTAGCAAGAACGAAACCAGAGAGGGAGAGAGAGAGAGAGAGAGAGAGAGAGAGAGAGAGAGAGCAGAGAAAACAAAAGACCAGAGGGAAAGACGGAACAGAGGAAAAAAAATAGAGGAAAGACAGAGGTGGTTTGTTCAAAGGTTGCCTGACCGCCAGTCTCCAACGCCACCAGTAGTGACGTCTACATGCCAGCATTGTGTCTTCAACAAGTCCAGAACCGCAAACAACAGCAACAGCAGAGGAGTTTGCCTATTTAAACGATAACATCTATACTGCTTTTTCCCTTTCAATGTTCTTTATTCATCTTAACCAAAAGTTGATTGCAGCAGATTATTATTTTTTTTCTTCTTCACTACTTTTAACAGTATTTCACATATATCAACAATCGAAATTTAGATAATTTAAACTCATATTCATGCACAAATCACTAAACCAAGTTATATCACCATTTTATGATCTTTCTACTAATTTTTTTTTTTTGATTCGAGGAAACCCCACCCCCCGGAAATTGCACTTTGTGGGCCCAGGTGAGCGAGTAAAACCTCGGCTGTCCCAGGCTCTTACAAGAGGTGCACGCCCTGACTCGAACTCGAGACCTGCTGTGCAGATCTCAAGTTCTTTGCCATCACGCTACGCCCATTGGGGACAATTTTTTTTTTTTTGGATTCGAGGAAACCTCACCCCCCTGGAAAGCGCACTTTGTGGGCGCAGGTGAGGGAGTAAAACCCCGGCTGTCCCAGGCTCTTACAAGAGGTGCACGCCCTGACTCGAACTCGAGACCTGCTGTGCAAATCTCAAACCCTTTTCCATCACGCTACACCCCTTGGGGACAAATATGATTTATATTATTCTCTAACACACATTTCTTCTAAAAACCCCGGCTGTCCCAGGCTCTTACAAGAGGTGCACGCCCTGACTCGAACTCGAGACCTGCTGTGCAGATCCCAAACCCTTTGCCATCACGCTACGCCCCTTGGGGACTCAAATTTTATATGTACATATTTTTTTTTTGGATTCGAGGAAACCTCACCCCCCCGGAAAGTACACTTTGTGGGCCCAGGTGATGGAGTAAAACCCCGGCTGTCCCAGGCTCTTACAAGAGGTGCACGCCCTGACTCGAACTCGAGACCTGCTGTGCAAATCTCAAACCCTTTGCCATCACGCTAGCAAGACACAATAACACCTTCAATGCCTTTAAGAAACAAAAATGTTCCACACCGCCTTAAGAATAAGTAATTGGATTTCAAGAACATTCAATGCGCTCTATACCCTTTTCTTTTAACAAGAATTCACTCACCATCGATTGAACACCATAAAAAAAGGTTCAAAATTAACCTACCACTCATAATTCTCAAAATAAAGAAACCTAGCCAATTCAACAAATATACAATATTTATAATTTCTATAAATACAACAATACTCGATAATTGTTCTTTTACATATCACAAAAAGCCCACTCAGTTTCCTATTCTAATACCTTTCAGTTATAACTTGCTACTTTGTATACTTCACCTCATATTATACTTACCTCTTGCTTCTGGTTACATAACTATTGAATCGAAGGACAGCTCTGGCCTTTTACATGGACACCAACCTACGAGACTCAATCTACGAAGGGCTTTTTCTCATTTTGTGTTTTTTTTTTTATCATTTGTTAATAGAAAAAAAACCATGTGTCCTTAGTACAACTAGCAGCTTTTAGAACTTCTATTGTTTCTTACGCAAACAAAAACTTTAAAATGTTCTCTAATGATAATACTGCCGTTTAAAATTTATGTTATTTACACAACCATTTTACATGTTTCAAAATATAATCTACTAGCCACCAACGCAGCGCGGGTTAACCACAACTCAAAATCTAATTGGGCATGAAAGACCATTGTAAACACATATTCATTTGTATTCTTCACTGGAAAAGTATGATGATGTCTTTGCCCTCCTAAAAAAATCAAAAGTCCTGGTTTTGAGGGTATTTAGGTATTTCCACACAACACATTAGTCATTAAAGGGTTAACTAGGGGTATATGTGTCTTTGTTGATTTTTTAAGCACAATAAAAGAACTCAATTACCCTTTAAGATAGTTTTTGTAACCGATAAACAAAGATATTTATGTCTTTTTCACTTTTTAAAGTGTAGTGAAATAACAATTTTACCCTCGAAATAAAAAAAAATTAAAACGTGCATACAAGGACCTTTTTCTCTTTTCATGGTAGTTTTTTATATTATTGGTTTCTTAAAGGGCAATTTGGTCCTTTTTCATAGATTAAATATTATTAAAATTGAAAATAGTGTTGGCGTATGTGGCAGACGTGTAGGCGAGTAAGAGGTGCCCGCGCACTTTGAGCAACTTGTGTTGTTCCTTTTAATGGCAAAAAAATGCCCTTTATTCGTGTTGTTAGGAGCACCACCATGTCCACTCCCTGTTTGTGTGACGCATGTCACTAGTGATGAGATGGTTTATCGTCGATAGACCTTTTTTTTTTTTCTCTCCTCCATTGAAAAGTACATTTTGGTCCTCTTTGTTGTAGGTATTTCAACTTCTATCTTTTTTTTTAATTTTTAATTTTATTCTTGGTTTTTTTTTGTAGAAATTTTTTTTTATTGAGGACTTTCTTTACTTCAATCCTTAAAAATTTTTAGGATTTTTTTTTTAAATTTCAAACTTGGTTTTTTTTTTTTAGATTTTATCCTTCAACATTGAGTTTACTAGGTATTGGACTTTATAATTTATTTTGATTTGCTTTCATATGGTTTTCCTAATCTAACGACATGGATTGTGAGTTTTGCAGGTTAGTCATGTTGACTCAGGTCATTTTATTTGTCCTTTTTTTAATTAACTTTTTTCTTTCCTGACTTTCATCCTTCAATATTGAGTTGAATGAAAATTGGACTTTATAATTTTTTTTTTTTGCTTTTTATAGGTTATCACGGTCTTATAACTCGGGTCATAAGTTTTACAGGTTAACTAGATTAACTCTAGTATTTTTTTCCTTTTTTAATTGAATATTCTTTTTTTTTTCAATTTCATCCTTGAACATTGGGTTGATTGTGAATTGAGGTTTATAATTATTTTCATTTGCTTTATATGGAGTTATCATAGTCTTATGACCTGATTCACAAGTGTGGTAGGTGTTTTTTTTCCTCTTTTTAATTGATTTTGTTTTTTAATTTCATTCTTCAACATTGGGTTGATTGAGAATTGAGCTTTGTAACTTATTTCAATTTGCTTTTTATGAAGTTATCCTACTCTCATGACCAAGGTTTGGTAGGTTAATCCTTATTGACTCGACTCAATTTTTTAGTTGAATTTTATTTTAATTTCATCCTTCAACATTGGGTTAATTGAGAATTGGGTTTAATAGTTCGAATATTTACCTTTTTTCTATAGAGATATTAGGGTCTCATGACTTATGTCATAACCCATTTTTGGGTTATTCCGTAAAATATTTACCTTTTTTCTTTCCAAAATAAAAATAAAAAAATAAAATCATAATAGCAAGGGGACTGATATTTTGGCTAAAGTAAAAAAAATTAAAGAGACAATATAGATTCAAGAGCAAATTAAATTATTATTGGTTGAATATGCATAAAAATTAAATCTAGGAACATAATTAGATTTTTAAGAGGCCAATTTGATTTAATCATGGACCAAATTAAAGTTTAATTATTTTTAAGAATTAATTTGGGTTCAATTGAATGATTTAATTAGGTTCAAATACTTAATTATATTTTAAATGAGTCAAATTAATTTTATTAAGGGTTTAATTGATGAAAAATTAAGTTTGAAGCCTAATTTGAGCTTAATTGAGAAGATTGGAATTTTAAGAGACCAAATTGAATTTTTACAAAGTCAATTGGTAAAAATCAGGGGTAAAATTGCAAGAAAATCAATGTTTTAGGGTCAAGTAAGGGATAAATTAAAGAAATTCATAGTCGATGACCATTTTGAAAAGAAGTCGAACTATAAGGACTCTAATGATTGAAATCAGGGGTGAAATTGAAGAAAATTAAAAGTTTAATCGTCAATTGAGAGTCAAATTGTATAAATCCAAGACCAAGGACTAATGTGAAAAAGGCGCTGAAATTTAAGGCTTAAATTAAAGTTAGACAGGGGGAAAATTGCATAAAATTAGAAGTTTAAGGTCAATTATGGGTGCAATTGAAAGAAATAAAAGATGAAGGACCAAATTAAACTTTGTTCAAAACTCTAAATTAAAACCCTAAAAAGCCCAAAACGACGCCGTTTTCATTTTTATTCTTTATTTTACCTGAAAAACTGCTTGAGTGGCCTCATTCCCAAGGCATTTAATGCTTCATCTCTTCACCAAATTTGATAAAACTTGCACGCAAATGATGGTATGACACCTTAGTGTGGTTCTTTTTGGTGGATTGACACCAAAACAATTATATCACTGCTCCAAAGTAATTAACCTGACCAACCTTTTGCAACAACTTTGACATTTCATAATGATCACTTTGAATCAACAGTTGAGATCCTTTCGGGCTGAATTAAGGGCCAAGGTTTGGCACCATTAAAGAAAAAATATCCCTTTTTCTAACCTCTATAAATAGAGGTGGATTTCATGGCATGAAGGAGGAGAAATCAAAAGCCAAAGTCTGAATAAAAAATCAGTCATTTTCATGGTTTCCATTTTTCTTCTCCTCGCCACCTCTTCTTCATCTTCTTTCGTCACGTCTCCGCCACCAGCGCCTCCACCAGCCACTCATCGGTCTTCCCTGCACCACCAGGAATGCCACCATCAACTTTTCTCCTCCAACAAGGCGAGTTTTCCCTTCCTTTTCTCCTCTTAAACCACCCCCAGGCCACTGCATTCTATATGGAATGCCATGATAATTACCTTATAGTCACTAGGCTGGATCCAGCCCACATGGTTGGGTTGGGTCCAACCCAGTAAAAAAAAAGGACAAGTCATAATATAATAATAATAATAATAATAATAATAATAATAATAATAATAAAAATATGAAAAAATTCAAAAAAATTCAAAAGTCTTTTAAAAAACAATTATGATTTTCTCGCTTGCTTTTCTACTGATTTTACATAATATTAGGCTGTATATTTATACTGCAAAATACAGATCTGGTATTAAAAAAATTAAATTAATTTCCTCTTAAAAAAAAATGTTTTAATTTCATACATATAGCTGAATCCTAAAAGTTTTCTAAGCATAATTTATCTTCACATATCTTTTGTCACTAGTTCTTAAATACCTCGTTTCAATTATGCAATTTGTCTTTGTATGTTTTTTTTATCACTAGTTGTTGAATGTTTCTTTCTAGAGGGAGAAACTTTAATCCCCTCTTACCTGAACATGTTATGCTTTAGGATCTCTTCTGGTCATGGTTATTTAACAGCGCATAACAAAAAAATAACATGGGATAATAACACACAATAAGCAATAACTTGAGATTGTTGGACTCTGATACCAACAAACACATATAGAAACACAAACAAGAAGATAAGAAGCTAGAAAGACAGGTGATTAGTACTTAAAAGTGCATTTTTATCAAGGTTTTATATCATCATTTTGCACTTGAAGTATCAATAACTCCTTAACTAAAGCATGTTTTATAATAACGTATCTAATAATATAAGATACCTTTA
>Ga0325404_1003429_pt1 | contig 16886 bp, 17 predicted proteins | sample PopdelMetagenome_18_FD_205664 | JGI IMG/M metagenome (GOLD analysis project Ga0325404, IMG submission 205664) | Populus deltoides microbial communities from Bellville, Georgia, United States - Xylem-Control-R1 | ecosystem: Host-associated > Plants > Phyllosphere > Stem > Wood/Secondary xylem... | reverse complement strand
TCGGTTTTAATTGATTTTATTTGCTAGTTTAATTGCTACCATAGTTTAGAAAATCACAAACCAAACCCCCCAATTACATAACGTACAACATAAAAATCTGACTTGAAACTTCCTCGTGGGATCGATCTCTTGCTTGCTCTATACTATCTTGTGTGTTGTGTTTGAAGCTAGGGTAATTAATTTGTGCGACCGCGACATCGCAACACATAATTACCCCTTACAAAGCCAGACATGACTGCATTACTTAAAAAATTAATGGTGTGAACTTGTTTTCTTTTTTCTAGAAAAATAAAAAACTTGGAATTTGAATCTAATCAAAGCATGTTCTATAGATAAATATCATATTAATGCATTGATCCATGAAAAACAATTTCATTTACATGATTTGAAAAATGATGTTTCTTTACAAACAATTAAACATCAGTTACAGAATTTTTTTTTATAAAAAAGAATTTTAGATTTTCAAAACGAGATCGAACATAAAATTTGTTCTAATCTGCCAAATACTTTTTGGAAAAGAAAACAACATGTTGTTCATCTTCTATATGTAGATAACTTTTCTAAATATCAAATACCTGTAAAAGAAGACCAATCCAAATGAATGCTGAATTAAAATAACATTGTAGACTCGAAATCTAAGATTTATAGTCTAAAGGTCTGGTCTAGAAGTCCAGATCACCTTGGTCGTACGTTGTATTTTATGTCAACAAAAATTCTAAAGTAGAAAGAGACACTCCTAGACTTGTGATCAATTACAAACCACTAAATATAGCTCTAAAGTGGATTAGAGCCTAATTGAATCACTACCAGAAATTTGCTTAATACTAACGGAATAATTCCATTGGCAATTTAAGGTCGCCATTACCGACAGAATTTAATCCGTCAGTAAGCTCATCGGCATATACCGACGGATTGTGTCTGTCGGTAACTACTAACAAAATTACCAATAGAGTGTTGAGAATTAAAAAAAAAGGGTGGTTCGCTGACATGAAGGTTATTTTGGGTATTATTTTTTGACGGAATAACTGAGGGATGCCAGAAGTCAGCTCCGTACGGCGACGAGACGGGTTCACCGATGAATGTGTAGACGGAATCATCGAGGGATTCAAAATGGCAACTCCGTACAGTGACGAGACCGGTTCACCGATGAAAAATGCCGAAGAAATCATCAAGGGATTTAAAACGGCAGCTTTGTACGGTAACGTGTCTTATTTACCGTCAGAATAGCAGGCGGAATCACGAACGGAATATTCTGTCGTTGAATCCGTCAGCAAAAGTTAATATATCCCCTCTCACTCGACCCGATCCTCCCATGTTTCTCCTTTTTCTTCCTCATCTCAACTCTCCCCAACTGCAAACATCCAACCCCTCTCCGAAAAAAAATCTTCCTCTTCTCAGCACAACAAGTCATATATCTTGAAGTCTTATTGTCACAGAATCCGTGTTCTGATTTACCTACGGATCTTTATTAATTTTTTAAGTAATTCTATCTTTTTAAATTTTAACATTTAAATATCATGGTTTTTATTGTTTTTTTAGTATATGTATTTTGTTAGTAGATGTACATGTTTTATTGTTATTTCTCAAATAAACTTGTAGTATATGAATGTATAATTTTATACTTGTTGTCGCGGGGGGCACGACGTTGTCTAACGACGGCGGAGGCTCTTTGCCGTGCCTCCTAGTGTGAGGTGTTGTGTGCTGGGAAGGTTTTTTGGATTTAATCATAAAATTATGATTAATGTTTAGGAGTTGCCACCTAGTATTATGGTCACTAGGAACCTATGGTCTGCGAGAGTCTGGGTAAGGGACTGGTTGTGCAAGGGGAAGATGCATCACCCCCCAGCGCACTCTACCTAAGGTAAGCTGCATTGTTGTTTGATTGTTTTTTCTAAGTCGGGTTTCTATTCGTTGGTCTTTTCTAAGGCTCAAGGCAGATTTATCTTCATGAGAGAGTCTCTACCTTAACGGGTTAAATCCTAACCGTTCTAAAGTCTGAATTTTAACATCGTATTTTTACACCTTGTATCTTTAATACTTGAGGATGTACTTTATCGTGTAATTTTACACCTCACAATTATTAAAGTCTACATCTGGATCCTAAAAAAGGATTGCAAAAAGATTTTTGACATGTTGGCCAAATCCTAATGGATAATCATAAACTGGTTAAGATATCTATTTTTGGATTTTCAAAACATGAGAAAGATGTAATTTTTGTTTTTTGTTTTTTTTTTGTTTTTTATGAAAAATATGCTTGGAAAAATTTTAGGATTTGGCCATATGCAACAAAATATTTTTTATTTTTAAAAATGTTTTGAAATTTTTTTAAAAATATTTCGAAGAAAAATCGGGTATTTTAATACCGGATTTGTATTTTACAGTGTAAATATACAACACGATATTATGCAAAATTGGTAGAAAAATATTTGAGAAAATCATAATTTTTTCAAAGGATTTTTGGAATTTTTTTGGAATTTTTTTGTTTTTTTTTAAGAAATATATAATATAATATTATATATTAATTAAATATTATTAAGATAGGTGGGCAGGCCGACCCAGATAAATGGGTCAGGCACAGCCCAAGGAAAAGGCGGGCCAACAAAGGGCCAAAATGGTTGGCCGACCTCGGCCCAGAAGATATTTCTCTTTAGGGTGGGCCGGACCCGGCCCATACATATGGTCTGGGCCGAATCAGGTCCGACCCACCCCCATGTTAATTATTTCTACAGAAACGTGAACAGTTGCTGTTCACATTCTGCATGCAACCAAACGGTTGTAGAAGTTGTAGACGGGCGGAGTAAAGTGGGAGGCAACCTTGCAGAGGAGAAGGAGCAGCTATCACTGGCTTGGAGTGGAGCTGGCGGAGGTGCTGGTGGAAGAAATGGTGGCGGTGTTGGCTGCTTGAAGCGGAGGAAGAAAGAAGAAGAAAATCTGTAGAGGGAGAGGGAAGACCTCGCGGTGGTTGCCACTATTACCGGTGAGGATTTGGGTTCGTGGGGAGGCTTAGCAGTCGTCTGTTGGTAGAGGAGAAAGGTTTCTGTGGGGTCTTCAACGGCTGAAGACGCGATGGAGAGAGAAAGAGAAAAGAAATGTGCAGAAACCGGAAAAAAGCTGGGTTTTTTGCTCCCTTTCGACCCGATTTTCTCCTCCCTCAGGTCACCAATGGAGCCTTTATTTATAAGCGGTTAAAGAGGGTAATCCCGTATACACTAGGGTAAAATTTCAGCCCTTAATTCTGTTGGGAAGGATCCCAACTGTTGGCTCAAAGTAGGCATGGTGCACTGTCAAATATGCAGAAAAAGCTGCCTGAGTTGGCATGTTTAGGTCGACGCCTGCGTCGATTAATTGTCATTCACACTGAACTATTGAGATGGAGTTGTAGAGGAACTGCAGAGGATCATTTTTGTGCATGTTCGGTTAAATTTGGTGGACGTTAAGTGCATTAAATGCACCTGCAAAGTAGGTAACCAGACCAGCCTTTTTAGAAAAAAATGAAGAAGACAATGAACAGTGCTGAGTTCTGTTTTTGGCCAATGTTCATTTTAGTCCTTCCTCTTTCAATTGCTATAAATACAACACCTAATTGACCCTAAACTTTTGCAATTAAGCCCCTGATGAATTTCAATTGCAGCCCTGGATTCACTCGCCTTTTGCACATTAGTCCCTAGTCTCGGATTTTTGCAATTTAACCCCTAATTGATCATTAAACTTTTAATTTCTTCAATTTAGTCCCCGGTTTTTGTCAATTTGGCCCCTATAGTCCGGTGCCTTTTGCAAATTGGTCCCCGGTCTCGGATTTCTTCAATTTAACCCTTAATTGACCCCAAAACTTCAATTTTCTTGCAATTTGGCCCCTAATTTCAATCAAATAACTTGGTAAAAATTAAATTTGATCTCTTAAAATTTCAATCTTCTCAATTAAACCCAATTTAGGCTCTCAAACTTAATTTTTCACCAATTAAGCCCCAAATAAAATTAATTTGACCCATTTAAAGTATAATTAAGTCCTTGCACTTAATTAAATCCTTCAATTGGACCCAAATTAATTCTTAAACATAATTAAAATTTAATTTTGCCCATGATTAAATCAAATTGGCCTATTGAAAATTTAATTTTGTCATCAGACTTAATTTTTATGCAAATTCCTCCAATAATCATTTAATTTAATCTTCAATTTGCTTTTTTTCTCTATTTTTTGGCATAATGGAGTACAATTAGGCCTTGAATTTCCTTCAAAAAATTGCAGCTTGATTCCCCAGCCTGCTTTCTCCACGTTGCTAGCCTTTATTTTATTTATGATTTTTGTTTTGAAAAACAATATGAATTTTTAGGGAATAACCCCAAATTGGGTTATGACACTTGTTATGGTTTGTTTTAGATTTCGTAAGAATGTATTTGTTTGTAAATTATTAAAACTTTATTGAATTACCGAATTACATGTGTTGTTTTGAAATAATTAATAGCTTGTTTAATGGGTCTGTTTTAATTTTTATCGTCAATGGTATTGCGGAGTTGTAATTTTCATAAATTGATATTTATGTATTAATTTATATGGATGTTAATGATAATTGATAATGAATATTTAATATTTATGAGAAGTTGTAATTGGTTTGTTGGATAATCTCGAGGTAAACTAATTTTTTTGCAAATTTATTTACCTAACATAGTTAATCAACACATGTTGTCATCATAATTTTATAGAGATTCGATAGAAGTCATGGATGATCATTCATGGATGTATCGAGATTCACCCCAAGGATTGCGGAGGATGGATTATTGTAACGAGGTTCAGGGTTTTATTAATTTCGCAACATCTATTCCCAGAAATTTTACTAAAGGCGGTATTAGGTGTCCATGCAGGAAGTGTCAAAATAAAAAATATCTGCATCCAGATGTTGTAACGATGTATTGTCTATACATAAGTTTATGGAGAATTACCAGAGTTGGTATGCACACGGAGAAGTATTTGTTAGTAAGAGGAGAATGGAAGAAATGGTGGTTTGGTCAACTTCTAGTGCTAGCAACGTGCATGAAGCAGCAAATGACAACACTAATCCTTACAGGACTATGGTTATGGATGCAATGAGAATGAATCAAGGTAATGTCAGTCAATGTCAAATTGTAGAAGAAGAACCTAATACAGATGCAGCGAGGTTTTTTGATTTATTGAAAGATTCTGACAAACCATTATGGGATGGCTGCATGAACCACAGTAAATTATCGGCCGTAGCACAAGTGTTCACCATCAAGTCAAATCACGGGTTGAGTGAGGCCGGGTATGACAAGATTATTGAATGAGCGAGAAGCATTTTACCTGAAGGGAACAGGTTGAAAGAGAACTTCAATGCTGCAAAGTCCATGATGAAACCCTTTGGTTTAGGATACCAGAAAATTGACATGTGCCCTAACTTCTGCATGTTATACTACCTTGAAAATGCTGAGATGACCGAGTGCATGACATGCGAGCATTCCCATTACAAACCCAGAACTGGTAGGGGAAAGATTCTAGTGGCATATAAAAAACTTAGATTTTCAACACCATCATGGATGTGAAGGGGAAGACAAAGGACAACATCAAGGCTAGATTGGATGTAGCGCTGTTCTGTAACCGTAAAAATATGGAGTTGGTTTGTGATGGGTCACGAGTCGCAAAACCAAGAGCAAGCTTCGTGTTAGAGAAAAACATACAACTACTAGTCTACAAATGGCTTAAGAGTCTACATTTTCTGGATGGACATGCCTCGAATATATCAAGGCTGGTTAATATGGAGGAATGCAGATTGTATGGAATGAAGAGTCATAACTGCCACGTGTTTATGCAAACACTAATCCCATTAGCTTTTCGTGATTTGTTACCAAAGAGGATATGGGATGCACTCACGGAGATTAGTCATTTCTTTAGAGATTTATGCTCCAGCAAGTTGAATGTTGATCACATTGAGAGGCTTGAAACGAATATCTTCGAGATACTATACAAACTTGAGATGATATTCCCTCCACCATTTTTTGACTCAATGGAGCATCTCCCCATACATCTATCGTTCGAGGCAAAAGTTGGAGGATCGGTCCAGTATAGATGGATGTACCCATTCGAACGGTTAGATATTACAGTTGCAATGTAATTCATATATAAAAATATTTTCTTTGTTTTTGTTCATTGAAAATACTTGATTAATTCAATGCAGGTACTTGTTCAATCTCAAGAAAAAGGTTAAGAACAAAGCGCATGTTGAGGCTTCGATATGTGAGGCCTATATTGTTGAGGACATCTCAACATTTATCTCGTACTATTTCGAACCTCATCTGAGAACAAGAATCAATCGCGTTCCACGGCATGATGATGGCGGTGAAGTGTCTTCCAGTGGGACCTTGTCAATATTCTCTAATCCTGGACGACCCACACCTAAAAATGTTGTAAGAAGAAGATATTTTTCAGAAATAGAGTTCAAACAAGCACACAATTATATTCTATTTAACTGTGATGAGCTGAGACCTTTTATTCAGTAAGTGTATATATGTGTAATACTAATTAAACTTTGTCAATAATATACCGTTAATTAGATATTGTAATATAATACACTCATTACCACTTGCAGCGAACATAAACAATATTTGTTGTCCAATAACTCACAGCTGACCGAATCCCATATCTTTTAATTACAAGATGAACAATTTACCACATGGTTCAGAACACATGTAATCACTATCACAAACTCATTCTCACTTGTAAAATTATTGTATGCATGTCATTACGTGATTATCGTTTACTGTTCAATGACGTACATTATATACAAGGTTTATCAAATGGGAAGGGGTGCTGCTAAGTCATTGTCATCACAAGGCCTGGGCCCTAAAAGAAAAGTTAAGTGCTACAACGGGTATTTTGTCAATGGATATGTTTTCCATACTGAAGAATACGGGCATGGTAGAAAGACATACAACAGTGGTGTTTGTGTTAAGAGATCAACTAGTAGTGAGTTAGAAGTTGACTACTATGGTAGATTAGAAGAGGTCGTCGAACTGCAATATCATAGCGAGCAGAATAGAGTGTTTTTATTGAAATGCTATTGGTATAACACAACTGACAGAGGAATCAGAGTTGATTCACACTTTGGTCTGGTCGAAATCAACTCAAAAGCTAGACTCCACAACGTAAACGATGTCTTTGTTTTCGCAAAGTAATGTCAACAAGTTTATTACGCATACACCCCTTGTTTTATAAAGGATCGATCAAGAGTGGATTGGGTGTCTGTTTTAAAAACGAAACCCATGGTCGTGTCGAGCTTGTTCAGGATGAGAACGAAGACACAAGTGTGCGAGATGAAGTCTTTTAAGTTAGTGAGTTGGTTGAACCATATCAAATTGCTCCTTCGGTTGACTTGGAAGAAAATTCAAATTTTCGTGTTTTCGATGATAGTCTTGTTGATGTTGACGCAGAGGAGTTGAATGTTGTTTTGAGCTCTAGCGGACAAGTAAATATCAATGAAGATAATGACCATATTGAAGATTGCGATGAAGGTGAGACCATTCAATTGATGAAGAAGAAGAAGAAAATTCTGACTAACTATCAGAATGAAGCCCTGTGTAAAACCTTTTTTTCATGTAATAATCACTTAAAATACCAAAATTATCGACATATATACCGACGGAATAAGGTCTGTTGTTATTTCATAGAGAGTTAGAAAATAATCACTTGAAATACCAAAATTACTAACGTACATACCAATGGAATAAGGTCTGTCGGCATTTCACAAAGAGTTCGAAAATAATCACTTGAAATGTCACAATCACCAACACATTTACCGACGAAAGTAAGACCGTCGGTCATTTGTCGGCGGGTAATATCACCGACACATTTACCGATGGAAGTAAGACCGTCGGTCATTTGTCGGCGGGTAATATTACCGACTAAATCACCAACAGACTATGCGAATTCCAAAGGGCGGTGCATTAAATGCATCTCTGACCGCGTGAGTTTACCGACGAAATTACCGACGGACAGCGAAAAATATGGAGGGTAATTAAAAATGTTGGTGAGAAATTCAAAAATTACCAACAAAGGTCTGAAACGTCACCGACGGACTAAATTAAAATAATATTTTTTTTATATCCGTCGGTGAATCTTTCGGTGAAATTGCCATATAAATCACAGCGTCCGCCCCTTCAGGTCATTTTTTCATCTCTTCCGTTCTTCACCTTCAATTTTGATTTTTTTCCTCTCATTTCTCCAAGGCTTTCACCTACAATCTCTAGCAAGTGTTCTTATGAATCTTCATCAGATTAAAAGGTATGTGTTTCCTCTATTTCATTTTACTTTAAGAGTTTTTTTTTTAGCTATTTTTATTTTTTTTATGTTTTTTGTTTTGGTGTATTTTTATAATGTAGATAAAGTCTTGAAATCAATACATTATTAAGGTACGCATGTTTCATTCCTAAATTCTATAAAAAAAAATTTAAATTTATTGAATATATTTTATTGTTGTATTGGTATAATTATTGAATAATTTGTTGAATTGTAATTGTTAATGTTGAATTTACCTTAGAATAAGTAATTGAATATGTTGGAATAATTAGTAATTTTACTACATTATTGCATGATTTGTGTTTAATTATTTGCAATAATTTTAATTGTTTGTCTAGAGTTTTTGTTGAATTTATTAAATATTTTTTATTGTTTGTATTTATATAATGATTGAATAATTTGTTGAATTGTAATTGTTAATGTTGAATTTACCTTAAAATAAGTAATTGAATATGTTGGAATAATTAGTAATTTTACTACATTATTGCATGATTTGTGTTTAATTATTTGCATTAATTTTAATTGTTAGTCTAGAGTTTTTGTTGAATTTATTGAATATTTTTTATTGTTTGTATTTATATAATGATTGAATATGTTGTTAATGTTGAATTTACCTTATAATTAGTATGAATGTTATATGTATAAATGTTATGTTATATATATACAATATTAGTATAGATGGAGTCAATTGGTTGTGACTTTTGTCAATATTTGCAAGTTTGTGGATTTGGATAGTATCCTGTATAGGGGAGGTGCTGTCGATTTTTTTTTTAACATTTGAAGTTAATTATATAATTATTCGTATATAATTGTGTAGATGCGTGGAACGAAAACCAGAGCTAGTCGCTCACGTATGGTCGGAACAAGTTCTTCTAGCAGCGAGGATGACGTATCCTTATGTGCCTCTCAAGAAGAGGCACCTACGCCACCTGCACCATCAACTGATGCTGCCTCTTCCAACGCGGGTTCACAGCACAGAAGTGGCGTGCTTTTGCAGCAGAATCAATTCACCTGCAAGTACGAGGCATAGTGGAAGGACGACCTTTCAATGTAAATTTGTTAAGGTTTTTGTTTTTTTTTTTAAATTATAAAATAATTTATGAACAACTAATCAATATTTCATGAATTTAATTTATTTTCAGGTTTACAGACATTGAGGTCACCCGAGTAATATCATCGGCGTTTAAATCATCGATGAAGATTTCATTATTTCAATAGAGTCAGTTATCCAGACATCCTGAATGGATAACTCAAATCGATACATGGTTTAACAGATTTGAGGTTGGTGTTAATTTCTAATTTCCAGCTTATATCCAATAATTTATTAATATAATTGTAACTAAATTATTATTTTTATTTATCTAATTATTTATACACAGCACAAATTCGCCTGGGACAGGGCGCATGACAAAGTTGTGAGGAGAGTGTGGGAAAATCACGCGACAATTAGGTAATATCGAAAACAATACAAGATTTTTTTTAGAAAAAAAATTTATGTTTCAACTTCTAATTTCTCGCTATGGAAGTAGGTTACGTGATTTTTGGTATGAATCACAAAAGAAGGCAAAAAAAACCGCGAGAGATAAGGGTCTCCAAGGCTGGAACAACGTGGCGGTTTGAAGGGATTTCAAACCGATATACATCCCGGAAGATATATGGTCGAACTATCTTGAGCACGTGACATCTGAGCGGTTCACACGACGCTCACCGTCCGATTCTGGCAACCGGAATCGGCCAATTCATGGCTCAGTGACAATGCACACCGGCGGCTCCGTTCTGTTTGCTGCACATGCGAAACAGATGGTAAGATTAATTTCAAAGAGTTATATCATTAGATTAATTTGTTGTTAATTAATCTTTTTTCATTATAGGCTACGTCTCTTGGACGTGAGCCGAGCCCGGTGGAGCTGTTTATGGAGACGCACGTGCGGAGTCAAGACCGCCAAAAGAGGGCGCAACAGTTCATTGACAACCGTGCTCAACACTTTATGGTATGTTTGTTCAACCATTTTATTTCGTAAGTTATTATTTTTATTGAATTGAATATGATGATTACTTTTTTTATTTTCAGGAGACCTATAATAGCCGTTGAGGGAGAGATATGGGAACGATCCTTTGACCCTTTCGGAATTCGATCCGGATTTGTGGATGGAGATTGGATCATCTGGTAGACCAGATAAAAATCAGGTTTACGGGCTCTCCAACACTACGGTCGAGAACTTGCAGGCGGCCCATAGTATTTCAACCATTGGGAGCTCCCAATTAGTATCGAGCACCTAATCTAAGAAGTTCGTGGCCTTGCAGCAATACACAGCTCAGCTCACTGAAAAATACAACCATCTCAAAACGGAGTATGTACAACTCAAAGCGGAGCATGCAAAACAAAAGGCGGAGGATGCACAACGGTATGCACAACTCAAAGTGGAGCGTGCACAACATTCTGCACAACAAAAAGCAGAGCATGACCAGCTTCGCGAATTTGTCATGAACATGGCATCACAGAGTGGTGATACATCTGCGCCTACTCCTTTTTGGCCATATAACAACCAGCCTCGTCCTCCTCCTCCAGCTCCACCATTATGTTAATTTGTAATGAATATTATTTAACTTTAATAGTTAATCTAACATTTTTTTAAAACACATTCAGTTTGTAATGAATATTATTTAATTTTATTTCTTTTGTTTTTGATGTTTAATAAAAATTTTATTTGCATAATTGGTTTTTTATTACCATTAATTTATATAATTTTATATTATGTATTCTAAATAATTTTTTAAAAACATATTAAAAATAATCACAAAGGGTTTTACCGACAAAATATATCTGTCGGCATTTGACAGTAGCTGTCACAGTTACTGATGAATTTACAGACGGATATATTTGATCGGCATTAGAGACTCACCAGCAACTTTACCGACGGACTTAAGCCTTCGGTCTTTTACAGTGCCTGCCACAACGACCGATGAATTTACAGACGAAGATCTTTGGTCGGTATTCCAAACATTCACCGATGGTTTTAAAACATCGGTATGTCACATTATCACCGACGGGCTAAAATCCGTCGGTATATTTCTAGCGGGAATTTATTTTTGGCGCACAATTTCTGTCTGTAAAACCATCGGTAAATTGTTTTCTATTTTTCCGATCAATATAGTGACGGAATATGGTATTACCAATGAAAGGAAAGCCGAAGGCCTTTTTCCGTCGGTGATGACGTCGGTAAATAAATTACCGACAAAATCTTAATCACATTCCGACGGAATATTTCCGTCGGTAAAACTGTTAAATCTCGTAGTGAAGTTTTTTTAGGTGATGGTTGAATTGAAAGAAAAGAGGACCAAAGTGATAAAAGTGGGTAAAATTGGTGGCAAATATGCAATTTGTTTTAAAATTTTATTTTCACCCCTCTTTTTTTTAAGCAGTTAGGTCTTCGGTCCCTATAATTTTTAAAAAATATATTGTGGTACCAAATTTCATTTTCCTCCCTTTCGGTCATTTTTTGGGTGGAGGAAGGAGATGTGGTTGCTGGATTATGGCTTAGAGAGAGAAAGTTTTCATTGGGGAAGATTTAGGCCACCAAAACATATAATTTTTTAGTCAAAAGGTTCCACATAATAAGGGGGATTAAGGTTAGGTGGTTTTTTTTTTAATTTTCAAAACACCTAAAAAAACATCTCTAAGCTCGGGAAGATTTTTGGTTTTAGGTTTAAGGCTAGTTTTTTTTCGTTGTTGAAGGCAATGATTTGGTTTAATAAGGTTCATAGCGTATTTTTTATATGTTTTAAGTCAAAAACGAGTTGAGAATAGGTTTTTGGATGGAAAAATCATTGACTCTGTTTTTCCAACCACCACAATGGCTAGATTCTAGGATCATAGATGACATGTCGTCTACTACAACATAAAACGCATTGTTTGTTAAAAAAAACGCATTATGTCATCCACCCCTTCAACTAAAAAAATACAGGCCCACACACGAGCCTTTTCTATTTGGGCTAGGTGCATGAGTTGTCCTCATTTTTTTCCCTTCTTAAAAATTTTTAAATCAATTCCTATTTTTATATGTATATTTTTAAATAAATTAATATTTTAATCAATACCCCTTCTCTATGATTTTTTTTTTGCTTATTTAGCTTTTTTTAAAATAACAATTATTTTTTAATTATATTGGGTGTGTTTAATTTGTTAAGAAGTTAGTATGACTCATTTGTAGCTTTTTTAAAGTATTTTATTTAGATTAAATATTTGTTTTTATAATTGTTTGAATACATGCAACCTTACATAATATTTTGTTTTTAATTTTATTAAATAAATTTCATATCAGTGTCGATCTATATTATAAATTCATTTTAATAAACAAATTTATTAAACACAATCAATTATATAACTAATGTTACGCTATTAATTATCTTGATTTGTCTCTAATTTTTTTCACTTACATTGTTATTTATCGTTAATGAATTTTTTTTCCATTTATTTACACAATAGTTCATGATTTATTTAATTTAATGTGTGTTTAAGTTTTACGATTTACATGTATGACATTTTTAATGTAAAAAAAACACGTTGAAAAATTCTACATGTTCAATTTTTTTTTTAATCATGTATTGGTGTTTTCAATTTAATCCTTATTCTTATGATTTTTTTTCTTTAACCTTTTTATAAGGGTTTAACTTTTTTTTTTTAATTTCAACTTCTAATCCAAGTTGATAGTGTATTTTGTTTTATCCTTATTGTTTTGGTTTTTGTTTTCCTTTTTTGCATTTTAAATCTCAAAGTGAAAATTTATTGTTGCTCTTTAATTTATTTTTAATTTTGTTTTTAACCGTCATTTTTTTACTTGCTATTTTTAATTTTCGATTTCTTGCTTGTAATTTTTTTTATTTCATACTTCAACATATCATTTCCTTGGAATTGGGCTTTATGATTATGTCATGTATGGTGCTTCAAGTCTGATGACGTGACCCAATGGTTGTGTTTAATGATTTGTTTTCTTATTTATCCTTTTATAAATAGTGATTATTTGTTTTAATTATATTGGATGTGCTTAATTTTTGAAGAGATTAGTATGATTCTTTCGTAATTTTTATATATTATATATATATTAAATTTATTTTAGAGATAAAAAACTTTTATTTCTTATAATATTTTTAATATATGCATCCTTGCATAATATGTTTTTTTTTCTTTTTATCTTGTTCAATAAATCTTATATGTGTGTCGATTTCTATTTCAAATTGATTTTAATAAAAAAAATCATTAAACAAAACTAAGTAAATAACTCATATTATGATATTAAATATCTTGATCTATATGTGTCTCTTAATTTTTCCAATTTTATTTTTGTTTAAGAAAGAAATTACAAAGCTAAAATTGGTTTGTTGGGGTGTCTTTTTTTAATTGAATTTGACATTTTTATCATCTATTTTTTTCTCATATTGTAAAAAAAAATAGTTTCAGAGAAAAGTCATGCTATTAAACTTTATAAAATTTATGGATATGTTCGCAGGTTTAGCTGATTGATATGGTTCACAAATTATATTTTGACCCATGAAATCAATCAATTTAGTTTGGACTAACTCCCGCGTAATTTAGTTGAAAACTAGAGATAAGCAAACAGGTTGTGAGGTTTCAAGATTATGCCATTAAACCAAGTTTAAAAACACAATAAAAAATATTCTCGGTTTTAACATTTTAAAAAATTTATCCAACCCATAACAAAACACGGGCTAATACACTACGCCATTATACAGTTTTACCAACGGATTAATTCCGTCGGTAAAAGGAACACAAACCGTCGGTAAAATTATTACCAGCGGTATCTCCGACGAAACAAATCCGTCGGAGTCATGAGCGTCGGTAATTCTAATTCCGTCGCCATGTCTATCGGTAATAAAAAAACAAAAATACCGACGGAATTTCCGACGGACATACAGACGGATAAGCGCACCAAAAAAAAATTCCCGCCACCAAGTTACCGACAGAATATTCCGCTTGTAAAATTCAACGGTAATGCCGTCGGTGATTCCATCGGTAATTGTGGCACAGGCCCGTAATTTTTTTCAACTCTCTGTGAAATACCGACGAAACTATTCCGTCGGTGATTTTCGTCGGTGATTGCTGTCTGTGATTCTGTCGGCAATTGTGGGACAGGCCTGTAATTTTTTTCCAACTCTCTGCGAAATACTGACGGGACTATTCCATCGGTGATGTCCGTCGGTGATTCCGTCGGCAATTGTGGCATGGCCGTAAATATTGTAAACGATACTATACTTTCGGTATAAATTTAAAATATTTTTTAAAAAACTATTTATTAATAATTACAAAACTTATAACCAAATAAATTTTCATTAGACATTAAAAATGTAAAATTAATGTTAAATAATATTCATCAAAATATTCATTACAAATTAAATGTTTTAAAAAACAAAATTAAACTAATTAAAATAGTGGTGGAGTTGGAGGAGGAGGAGGAGGAGGAGGCTGGTTGTTGCCAGGACCATACGGCCAAAAAGAAGCAGCACATGGATCATCACCCATCTTTGATCTAATCTCCATGACCATTTGATGGAGCTGAGCATAATCCGTCAAGAGGCATTCATATTATTGTTTCAAGGCTAAAAACTCCTCTGATTGGGTGCTCGATACTGATGGAGAGCTCCCAACGATTGAGACACTACGGGCCGACTGTAATTTATCAGCCGTCGTGTTGGAGAGCCCGTAGACCCAATTTTTATCGGGTCCACCAGACGATCCGACCTCCATCCACAAATCCGGATCGAAATCTGGTTGGGTCAAAGGATCGTCACCATATCTCTCTCTCAACCGACTATTATAGGTCTCCTGAATTTTTTTTTTAAAAAAAATCATCATATTCAATTCAAGAAAATAATAACTTACAAAATAATTTGATTGATCGAACATACCACAAAATGCTGAGCACGGTTGTCCACGTACTACTGCACCCCTTTTTGGCGGTCTTGACTCCGCACGTGCGTCTCTACAAATAGCTCCATTGGACTCGGCTCACGTCCAAGAGACGTAGCCTGTAAGGAAAAAAAAGATTACAAGTGAAATATATTTATAAGCAACAACAAATTAATTAACGATATATTTCATTTAAAATAATCTTACCATCCGCTTCGCATGTGTGTTGAACAGACGGAGCCGCCGGTGTGCGTGGTCACCGAACCATGAATTTCCCGGTTCCGGTTGACGGCTCTGGATTGTGAGCGTCATGAGAACCGCTCAGACGTCACGTGCTCAATATATGTCGCCCATATATCTCCCGAGATGAATGGCGGTTTAAATTCCCGCCAAACTGCCACCTCATTCCAGCTTTCAAGACCGTTGTCCCTCGCATATCTTTTCGTCTTTTTTTGAGTGTCGTACCAAAAATCATGCAACCTACATCCATAGTAACTAATTAGAATTTAGAACATAAAATTATAAATCAAAAATAAATATTATTTTTTATTTTACCTAGTTGCCGCGTGATTCTCCCATACTCTTCTGACAACATTGTTGTCCGCGCTATCCCACTCAAATTTATTCTGTATATATCAATAATTCATTGAAAATAAAAGAGTACAAGATATAAAATTACAAAAATTATTTATTAAAAATAAACTGAAAATTAAAAATTAACACCTACCTGAAATCGCCGAAACCAGGCATCGATATTAGGTCTCCACTCAGGATGTCTGGAGACCTGACTCCATTGAAACAATGGAATCTCCATCGACGATTTCATCGCCATTGTAATTGTCCTGGCAGCCTCAATGTTTGTGAACCTGAAATTAAATAATAAAAAATTAATTATTTGTTCATAAATTATGTTATAAGTATTAAAAAAAAACTAAAACCTAAACAAACCTACATTGAGAGGTCATCCTTCCATTGTGCCTGGTACTTGCGGGTGAATTGACCCCACTATGAAGGCACGCCGCTCCTGCGCTGTGAAACTGCGGTAGAAGATGAAGCATCACACGGTGGCGCAGATGCATCGTCGTGATCAGCACCTAAGGAGATGTCCTCCTCACTGCTAGAAGAACTATGTGCAGCTGTCTGCTGACGACGTGCTATAAATTTCATTCGATGCATCTACACAATTGTATATAAATTATTACATAAATTAACTTTAATTATTTAAAAAAAAAATTCAGCAGCACCTCCTTTATACTAGAGACTACCCACAGTTTTCAAACCTGCAATATTTATAATAACCACAATCCATATAATCTCCATCAACATCATATATACAACCTAATATCATTAGGAATTCAATCATTAATAAAAATTCGACAACACCTCCCCTATATTGAAGACTACCCACAGTTTTCAAACCTGCAATCTTTACAATAACCACAATCCATATAATCTCCATCAACATCATATATACAACGTAATATCTATACCAATTTAACAATAACAATTATTCAAATAAAAACAATAATATTCTAAAATTAATATAAACTAATTAAATTTAATTCTATATTTCAATTCACATTTATAACATAAATTCAACAATAACAATTATTCCAATACAAACAATAATATCCTAAAATTAATATAAACTAATTAAAT
>Ga0325404_1003428_pt1 | contig 16887 bp, 12 predicted proteins | sample PopdelMetagenome_18_FD_205664 | JGI IMG/M metagenome (GOLD analysis project Ga0325404, IMG submission 205664) | Populus deltoides microbial communities from Bellville, Georgia, United States - Xylem-Control-R1 | ecosystem: Host-associated > Plants > Phyllosphere > Stem > Wood/Secondary xylem... | reverse complement strand
TGAAGACGGTGTGTACCCATTTCCAGAAGATTTACCTCCAAAAAATATTGTTGCCTATGTCCATGAGCGTACCACCACCAATGGTTGGCACAAACGACTTGGCCATCCATCGTCCAAATTGGTTCATTATTTAATTCACACTTTTTCTTTACCCACAAATAAGAATAGATCCTTATCACTTTATTCTTCATGTTCTCAAAATAAAGCCCATCGACAGATTTTTAATAATCATGGTCTCACTAGCACTGCTCCATTGGATCTAATTTATATGGATGTTTGGGGTCCATCGCATGCCGTTGGTATTGATGGCTCTAAATATTATCTTATTTTTGTTGATCATTATACTAAATACACTTGGCTCTATCCTATGACTCATAAATCAACAGTTCAAACAATTTTTTCACAATTTAGAAATCTTGTGGAAAATAAATTTAATACCAAAATCAAGAGTCTTTATTCTGACAATGGTGGAGAATATATCAGTCTCAAGTCCTACCTATCAGTTCATGGCATCAGTCATTATACAACCGCTCTCCATATCCCACAACAAAATGGTATGTCTGAACGACGTCATCGACACATTGTTGAGACTAGTCTCACATTACTCACAGATGCTCACATGCCCCTTTCATAGTGGCCATATGCTTTTTAATGTGCAACCTACCTCATAAATCGAATGCCCACTTTTACCCTGCACAATAAATCCCCGTTTGAAAAATTGTTTCAACAAACTCCAAATTATCTCAAACTCAAGCAATTTGGCTGTCTATGTTATCCTTTAACAAGACCTTATAATAAACATAAATTGGAACCCAAGGCCACACCATGCACATTTGTGGGTTACTTACTTTCTCAAAATGCTTATCTCTGTCTTGAGCCAAAAACGTGAAAGTTGTTTCCCTCCCGACATGTCATTTTCCATGAAGGAACTTTCCCTTTTGAGACATCATCCTCCATCAACTCCATGCTCATCTCACCTTCATCAGCAACCAAAGACTCTTCTATTCCAATTTCCTTACCACTTGTCTCCCTCCCTTCTCCTCATCCAACAACATCTCTGGAACTGGGTACTGCTACCTATCCATCGTCTACGAATGGATCCTCCCCTGTATCTCTTCCTTCCCAGGTAAGTACTCCCTGCTCTCCTACTTTACTTTCCAGCCATCTTCCTCCATTAGAAGTGTCTGCTACTAATGTTTCTGAGCACACTGACGTGCGCACCCACAGAATGACAACTCGTTCCATGAATGATATTTACAAACCAAAAAAATCCTTTGTCGTCACTAAACACCCTCTTCCCCCTTGCTTGGAACCTACGAGTGTTTCTGAAGCACTCATTGATTCCAACTGGCGCACTGCCATGTCCTCTGAATTGACTGCGTTGTTGTCTCACAATATATGACATCTCGTTCCACCTCCCCCCAGTGTAATATTGTTGGTTGTAAATGGGTGTTCAGGGTCAAAAGGTATGCCGTTGGTTCGGTTGATCGGTTTAAGGCTAGATTAGTAGCCAAAAGGTTCCATCAGAGACCAGGTTTGGATTACAAAGAGACGTTCAGTCCAGTGGTCAAACCAGTGACAATTCATGTTGTCTTAACCATTGCAATTATGCAAGGATGGTCCCTCAGGCAATTAGACGTAAACAATGCGTTTCTTCATGGGCATCTCACTGAGAAAGTCTATATGCAGCAATCGCCTGGCTTCAAGAGTCTGGAACATCCACATCACGTCTGTTGTCTCACAAAGGCAATATACGGACTCAAATAAGCACCTCATGCTTGGTATTTTGCTCTCAAAATGGCACTCTTAGAATTCGGTTTCATCAATGCTAAATCTGATTCATCTTTCTTTGTGTTTTCTGATGGTTTGATACTTGCATTTTGTCTCGTTTATGTTGATGATTTGATCCTCACTGGAAACAACATGCCATTTGTTACAAGTATTATTACACAGCTTGGCCAGAAATTCTCCATCAAAGATTTGGGGCCCCTGCATTTTTTCCTTGGCGTTGAAGTTATCCCTACTGCAGATGGCTTGTTTCTAAATCAACATCAATATATTCACGACTTGCTTGCTAAAACTGGTATGGATGGAGCTAAGGATGTCACAACTCCTCTCTCTGTCTCAGTTCCTTTAAAGCTGGCAGATGGTTCCTCACCAGTTGATCCCACAGAATATCGATGAGTGATTGGTGCATTGCAATACCTCAGCCTCACTTGTCCTGATATCAGTTTTGCAGTCAACAAACTCTCACAATTCATGCATCGTCCAACACAGATTCACTGGACAGCCACCAAACGACTGCTGCGTTATCTCAAGAACACTATCTTTCATGGCATAAATATCAGGCACACTTCAACTCCGGTCTTGACATGTTTCTCGGATGCTAATTGGGCTGGTTCCTTGGATGACAGGAAATCTACTTCAGCTTATATTATTTTTCTTGGTTCAACCCCTATCTCATGGAGCTTAAAAAAACAACGTGTCATTGCTAGGTCATCCACCGAAGCTGAATACAGGGCCCTAACCACTGCTGCAGCTGAGTCCATGTGGTTGCTTTCTCTCTTTCACAAGATGAAGTTCTCTTTATTACACTCACCTACACTTCTCTGTGACAATTTGGGAGCTACTCAGCTAAGCTTTAATCCTATACAACACTCACGCATGAAGCATATTCAAATGGATCTTCACTTTGTGCGTGATTTTGTAGGAAAAAAAGCTTCTTCATGTTCGCCATGTTCATACTCATGATCAGCTTGCTGATTTACTCACCAAGCCGCTTTCTAGACAACGAACAGATTTTCTACAAGACAAGATCGGCCTAACTGATGGTAGCCCGTTCTTGCAGGGGCGTATTAAGGAAACTAAAGCAATCACAGCAATGTCACCTCCAATATAGCTGTCACCATTCATGTCCATACCATATCTGTGTATTCCCATGATTTTAGGATCAGTTTATTTTTTCCGTTACATATCCTTGATTGCCTAAACTTATGGTTTCGGGTTGTATAAAGATATGAAATATGTACAGAGATAAGTGTGCCTTGTAATAAGAACAATTTCAACAGTTTCTTATATCCGCTTTAATCCCCAATTATTTTGTTCTTATCACCTTTAAAGTGGCGTGTGTGGTACCAATATTAGGATAACATTGTTATTTTTTTGAATTTATCTTTTATGCTATGATTTATCTTAATGATCAGTGTCATAAATTCTGAAAGTTGGTCTGGATTGGCTTCGATCATTTTTTATTTTTTTTATTTCATCCATGATCATTAGGTTCATTAAAAATTAATATTCTTTGTTTTTTTATATATTTTTTCTATAAAGTTATCATAATATTATATCTCAAGTCATGGATTCAACATGTTTACTAGATTTGACTCACACCTTTTTGTTTTTAACTCAAGTCAATGGCCAGAATTTTAGATTTGTTTTTTCAAAAAAAAAAAATTCATATTGTCTTAATATATTTTCTACAATGAAAAATAAAAGAGTCACTTATCTAGTATAAACTATGATAAATTTATGATTGCTTCGTGTTACTTGTTATAGAGGACATTTAGACACCAAAAAAGTAAAGTAGAAGAGATAGAATAAGTTACTGGACATCTAAAATGGTCTAATAAAAATTCTAAATAAAAAGCTAGTTATAGAAAAGATAAAACCCAAAATGATGTTGAGAACAAACTCACTTACCCCTAGCCAAGCCTCTAAGTGTAAAATCTCCTGTGCTATACTGTAAAATACCATCCTTATGCACCACAAGGTCCTCGGAGAAGAGTTGAAAATTGTTTGCTTTTTGGCATCAGCATGATGAACCAAATTGAAAATAGTATATGTGATTATGATCCTATAACTTTCACTATACGTTTGTTGCATTTACATGCTAAGTTCGGATATCATATTACATATAATATAATACATATAAATATAATCTTGAAAATAAATAGTACAAGGCATGAGAACTGAATCAATCCTAAAACTGAAAGCTGCAGTGTCTACCACCTCAAGGTTTGAAAGAATCTGCTATTCACTCCTGCCCTATACAGATGCAACTCAGATGTAGTTGATACGCTGATTTCAGAGTTGGCAGGTGCAAAGAGGACATCTCCCTCCATAACTACATCTTTGGATGATCCTGTGCACATTGCACCGTCGCCAACCATGACAAGAAAAATGGATGGACCTGGAATAGCGGGAAATACTGTTGATGCCCCTCTTGGAAGAATGCAGCGATCAACCTCAAATTCATCAAAAGGTGGAAGGTATCTTGTTATATATGGACTCAAAGGAAATCCTTTTAAGATTTCAGGGAAGCCCTGGATCAGAACCAGCATCATCATTAATGATTTTGCAACAAAAAGTTGCTAAGACAGCCACTAAAAGCAAATTTAGGGGGAAAAAATCTCCCCTGCATTCTAAAAGCTTAAGTTCCTTTCTTGTCTTTATGAAAAATGACAGCAGTATTGTCTTTTCTTCAATGTGTGTAGATGCATGCTGATGCAACACTATCCACAGCAGAATTTTATTGATTCTTAAGCCGAGGTCAATGAAGAGCAACGAGTGAATAAACAGCACATAACTACAACAGAGCAATACTTCAATTGTTAATTTGTGCAACCCATCACAATCTAATGAAGATTTACTTACGACTCATGGCCAATCTCCTTTCCATTGGCTAATAAAAAAAATGAGTGCCCAGTTGAAAAAGAAGGCCCAGGTTCTAACACAGAGAAGGTGTCATAAGATAATATTCTTCTCTGTAAAAATTTCCTGTTTTGCTACTAAAAAGTACATTTCTACAGAGTAATCACAGAAATTCGTTCCTAAGATATATTAATGTCCAGTAATTAAAACTGTTATGCCGAGAAAAATTTCCCATCCTGTTCTTTTGGCCCTTTCTAATAAATGACTTTTTTTAAAATGCAAGGCATATGATTTATGGAGTATTACATGCTACAGGTGACTGCAAGGGATTTAATTTAAAAAGCCCAACATATTTATCAAATTTAAACAAAAAATAATGCAAATTCACACATTTATTTTTTAAATGAAGTACATACATGCATGAATTTATTACCTGTTTGTATGTGAGCATGGAACAAAGAGTTTGAATATCCCGGAGCTTGGGTGTAAGACCAGCCCGCACAACATTGTCTGAGGTTGCCATGCATTCTATACAATCACCGTATAGATATGCATGGGGTTCATTTGCCCCGAGATACAAAGCTTCACCAGAATTGAGCTTCACATAATTAAGAAAGAAGGCTGATATGACACCAATATCAGCTGGATATTGCTTTTCTAACTGCAAGACCAACTGTTCCTTTCCTGTCAACTGTCTTATCTGACAGATAAAAAAGTTAAGGTGTTAAATCAAGAGCATGACAGAAAATCAAGAATGATATAGCTTAACAAGTCATTAATAAAATACTCTACTGCAATTCTTTTGTTATCATTTTTTTATTCATGAAAGAAACACTCAACATGAATGCTTTTAACCCTAAATGCAAATCTATTACACATGTCAGTCACGGCATTCAGATCACCTTACAAAGCAGGCATCTTTAATCAAGAAAATCTCAACTAACCTTGCTTTCCATATACAATCTACTTTTTAATTTTGATATTGCTTCAGCCGTGATCTCTTGGCTCGCTGACATGAGTTGGGTAAAAGCTGATCGCAGAACAGATTTTACTTTTTCCTCATGATCTTGCTCATGGATTTGCAAGACTTGGTTTGCTTCCGCACTGCCAACCAGTTCTACTATCTCAGGAACATCTCGAAGCACACCTTTAAGCTCCTGGAAAATTTATCAATTTGCTTCGATTGAATGAAAAAATGGATATGGCTTCAACAGATTTATTAATAAAAAAGACATTAAAAATATGCATGTGGAGATGCAATAAACAAAGTCAAGGTTGTTAGAAGAAAGTAATGGTGACCTTGATCGACTGAGAAAAACACCGATGCCTATTCAGATCTAATCCATACAAGATAGATAGATATTCACCCTCATTTTCTTTGGATTAATAAGTTCCCAATTAACATTGAGAAGTCATGGGTTTTCAATATGCCTGCAGTCTGCAGTAACCATTTCCTGTTCAAGGCTTCTTTTAAAAATGCATGCTTTATAAGGCGAAGGAGAAGTTTGTTGATGACTTGGTAATTCTCTCGCAACTTTAAGGAACCCAAAAGGGCAGCAATAAAGGATAAGGAACTCAAAAGTATCCCATCATCTTAGCGATACAATCCAAACAAGTTGTGGTCACATGATATTAAGAATCGCCAGACTGATGATTATTACAGTTGAGAGCCACATAGTTCTAGCCCATTAGAAATGTTAATAACAGGAATTACCAAGAGAAACGGGTTAAGTTATGGTAGAATCACATCCATTTGATTGAATCTTTAGATTTCTCATAAAATGAAAAATAAACAATTTAAGGAGCCTATGTGTTTCTCATGCATCAGAATGACCTCTTAAAGTCCTTCAATTCCAACCAAGATTCACAACACTACCAATGAACAAAAATCAACTCGAAGAATTTGCGAATTAGATAAATGCAAGAAAGATAGAGATCAATCGAGCACCCCAATACTGATAAAACCACAGAGGGCCTCAAACTCTGTTATGGCTAAAGCCATCTCGGGCTTATGATTGTCATCCTTATAACGATTTGGCTGCAACTTGTGTAGAACTTTTGCCAATTCCTTGTCTGGGTGAGCCTGAATCGACAATGCTTTTGCCACAGAAAGTACCTATCAGACACCAAACTTTGAAAATCAAATTGAAAACATGCGATCAAAACACAGTGATTTTATTTTTTTTAATCGAACACAGATAAAGAAGTTAGTCTAATATACAGACAAAAACCATAATTCATCCTGATCATAAAAGAACCAATTACAAAAAATCACACTCATGACTCAACCAAAACATAAATTCAAGCACAACACAAACAAAATTATACAAGAAAAAAAAAATTGTACCTTGAACAAGAAAGGGAGATCACAACCCCACTTATCCAAAACTCCATCACCAAGCACATTAGGATTCTTAAGAATCCATTCTTTCAAACCCATACTCCCGGACCCAATTGAGTCGCCATTCTCCACACCACTTTCCACCACAAAAGAAGGCCCAGAACCATGTGTACCCATCCAAAACTCAGCAAAAGGCTTCTTCTTTTCCAATTCTAAATCAGACCCAGAATTCAATTCATATAGCCTTGCAACCTCAGACCCCTCTGTCCCTTTTTTGCCCCAATCATAGTTTTGAACTGAACATCTCAGCCTCTTCAGCCCTCCTCCTCCATGATGGTTCTTCTCCAATCCAGTCTCCATTGAATCAAAGACAAGACCTTTACTATATTATATGAAACAAAAAGAATGAGACTTCAAAGATGTGAATATAGCAAATGCCATGAAGAAAAGGGTGTGTGTATATAACAGATATTGCTGGTTTTTGAAGTGTTTGAAAGGGTAAAAAGAGAGAGGGAAACAAGTTGAGAAAGAGAAAGGAAAGGAGACTTGAGAGAAAAGATAGAGGAAACCGCATGTAGTGGGGTCTGATCTGCCTACCAGTTTTCATTCCCTTCCCTTCCTGTTTAGTTCCAAACTCTCAAGATTTTCTTTCTTCTTCAGCACTTTCTGTTTTGTCAGCATATAATTAATGAGCGTGTTCTTGAAATCTCTCACTTGATATTGATATTAATTGAAGTACAAATTAATTCTATAATATTTTTTTATCATAAATAAAATATTGGACAATTAAATAAAAGAAACATTTGACCCAAAAAAAAGAGCATAATTTTAATACATAAAAACTAACTAGAAAAAAATCCAAAAAAATTAAAAAAAATAACAACTTAACAGATTAATTCAGAATAAGTTTTAAAATAATATATAATTTTTTAAATAAGAATTAAAAAATCAATCACGTTGGATTGGCGTGGAATGAGTAAAATTGCCAAGTTTCTATGGGCATAGGGACACAAAACCCGATCAACGCCATGTGAAGGACACAGCGTCACCATCCCATGAGGAGAATATCCAAGCCCCCCAATTTATTAAAATTTAATGCCTGTCCTTTTCTTCTACACTAAGAATTTTTGTAGTTATCATTTCAATTTCTTATAATGCTTTCACGTTAATTAATATATGAATAATGTTTGACTTCAATAGTGTTTTGTCTTAATTTAACATTTTCTTGCATCAATTTCAGTGGAAAAAAAATTAGTTTTATTTAAAAGTAACAAAAGGACCTCTTCCTCTTGTATTATACGTGTCCAACAATTTCAGGCTTTTATAGGAGTATAATTAAAGTTGCCTTTTAAAGTATTTTTATTTTGAAAATAATATATTTTTTTATTTTTAATACCAATACATTAAAATAATCTAGAAACATAAACAAAATAATTAAAAATTAAAATTTCATAAAAAGTCTACGAATCCCACTTTCTACAACATAACTTTTTATCCGTGGCTTATCCGTGGATTGTTCGATTCATAGTATCAATTTTGACGAGCATCCAATCTCAATTCATAAGAAATATATTGTCAAAATTGTTGTTTTGAATTCCGATTCTATCTTTGAAATTACAAGAATAAGATGCTTCTTACTAGCATGAGATTTACGATAAAATAAGAAAAGGTCCTTGGACCACCAATAATAGAATAATATAAGGTAAGGAGTTGATACAAGTAGGAGAAGGTTCCCACTATAAACTAATAATAATAATAAAAAAAAACCAAGATAATATAATCTTAAACCACTGTGGTTTCAAATTCAAGCCCCGTAGTTACTAATATAATAGTCACTGGAAGCTTACATGGTCGTTAACTTTAGATCTCGTGAAAATTATCGAGGTGCATGCAAGCTGACCCGCACACCCACGTTAATAAAAAATAAAATAAGATAATATAATCTCAAACCATCAACTTTAATATTGGATATTATACATGTTATTTACACTTTTATTATTGCATAATGCGCCGGTGCACATACATGCAAAATCTAAAATGATTATTTATTTGATCATGAAATAGATATATCAATTAGATTAAATCACAAAAAAAAATATATTAAAAAAGGAGAGAAAATATATATATAAAAAACCCATATAAAATTGATAAAAATAATGTCAAAATTCGGAATTTTTTCCCAACAATAGGATTTGGATATTTTTATCGCCTAATACTTGGATAAGAGAGAGAGGGAGGGGGGTAAATTCATAGTTTTATGATTGTAAAGGCAACTAAGATGTACTAAAATGAAACAATATGCAATATATGGGGACTTGAAAGAATTTAATCCGTCAATTACTATACGCGTCAACCATACGCCGTTGTTCTTGAGAAAAGTTTTCTGTTATGCACACGTGAAATTCGCAGGACATTTGTGGACGGAATGGACGTCGGGCCACAGATGCCAACGAAGCTAAGATCCACTTTTTGTGTTGTTCACTCCACCAAACGAATTGAATCCACAATGTTATATATTCCTTCCTCTTCCCTTCTTTTTCTTCTAAAAAGTTATTATTATCCCATGGTGTAACTTTAGATAACATTCGGCTACGTACTATCCCCAATATAATGAACATAAGATATAAAATAAAATTGAGAAAAAATTGTATTTCACAGTAAGGTATAAGATATAATAACTGTTTTTATATCTTATTTAGTTATAATGGATATGATATAATAAAATATTAAAAAATTTATTTTATTCTTAATATATATTGTTATCAAACTTACATATTTTAAAAAATAATTTATTTTTTTTACTTTAGTTTATATCGAGTGTTGAAATTGATAATATTATAATAATCCTAGTTACAAGACTTGAACTAACTTAATGAATTGATCTGATATCTGAACAGGTTCGAGTTTAAAAAATAAAGAAAAGATTTACTCAATCTAATACAATAAAATACCCAAGTCAACTCGGGATAAAATATAAGTGAAAAAACCGTTGATTTTTTGAAAATAAAAATCTTGGGTCAGCCGAGTTAACTCTCTTGACTTATGACCCGAACCTTATCTCGGGTTGACCCTTAAGTCAGATTTTAAAATTACGATAATAATAACTTTTATTCTTACACTAACTCGGTTAACCCTCCTGATCCATGACCAGGCCCTTGCCCCGAGTTGACTCTCGAATCAAGTTTTAAATCTATAATAATAACCACTTTTATTTTATGTTGATCGGGGTCGGTTGATCCTCCTGACACGAGACTCGGGCCTTACCCTGGGTCGACCCTTGAAGTGGATCTTATAGCTACGATAATAACCATTTTTATTTATGTTGAACTGGGTCAACTCAGGTTAATCCTTCTAAAATGAGACCTCGACCTTACCCCGGGTCGACTTTCGAGTCAGGTTTTAAAACTATGATAATAATAATTCTTATCCTTATGTTAACCCGGGTCAAAGGTCATCTTCACTTATGACCCAGACCTTGCCCCAGATTAACCCTTGAGTCAGATTTTAAAATTATGATAATAATCATTTTTATTCTTATGCTAAATCGGGTCAACTGACCCGTGACTCGAGCCTCGACCAATGACTCGGATCTCAACCAGTGACCCGGGCTTTGCCCTAGATCGATCCCCGAGTTGAGTTTTAAAATTATGATAATAATCATCTTTATTCTTATATGTCTTGGTTGGAAAATTTTGGAATTGAGAGTTTTATACAATGATATTATAGGAATAGACAATAATAAATATTATCTTTATCACTAGAGACATATCACTTCTATACTTCATGCTTTGAAAGTATATAAATTCACTCAAAAATTATTTTAGAGACAAATTTATTTTTATATCTTTGTCTCTTCAACCAAATACATTTTTTTTTATTGTCTCAATCTTTTCTATCTCAAGACACTAACCAAACGCTAGGGCTGCAAATGTCATTTTCAATTCGTAGTTGCATTATCATTCATGTAATATTATTAAACTTGGTTTAACTCAAGTTGAATTTTAAATTAAACCAATTATGAGTTGACTAGGTTAAACCTGGTCGATCTGATGAGTTCATTCATGACTTGATTCATCCGTTTAAAATTCAATTTGCTTTTTTTTTTTATATAAATAAAATGATATTGTTTTGATTTTATTAAATAAAAAATCCTTAAAAATAACATCATTTTAGATTGATTCAGTTAACTCACCTAATCTACAACTTGATTTTTGAAATAAGATATACCAATAAAAAAAGAGATTTGATAAACATTTTCCACTAGAATATAAGAAGTTTGTTAGGGAAAAAAACAAATAGTTATTTTTCTTCACTCCAATCAACCAAGTATTATATGTATATTTATTCCAACTACGTGGGATATAATACGTGCATGTAAATAAAACAACGAAATTTATGATTTAAAGTAATCATTTGGGCAACGCAATGATTGCAAGTTCCAGCTTCCCAGGGTTAGTAAGAGTCACAATCTTGCCTTGAACATGCTTCTACATAACTACATACCTAGTTTGATCGTACAAAAGTAAGCATACAGCGTGTTTGACAGTGTGGTTGCGGATGCTTTTCAAATAGCTTTTCGTGCCGAAATGCATACCAATGATGTTTTTTTATTTTTTAAAAATCATTTTTGACATCAGCACATCAAAACAATCCAAAAAGTACAAACCGCACTCAATTTTAGCAAAAAAAAAAAAATTCAAATTTGAAGGAAACTCAGGTACAAACGCAGTACCAAACGTTCCCTTAGTGACTAACCTTACAAATTACATGTCAATGGAATGTTAAAAAAAATATTAAAAAATACCTGTGTTTTCCATGAAGCAGCTGTTCACGAGTTTGTTTCGGACGTGATTTAAAATATTTTTATTTATAAATATATTAAAAATATATTTTTAATAGAAGCATATTAAAATAATATGAAAATATAAAAAAATTAATTTTAAATAAAAATAAATTAAATTTTTTAAAAATATAATTTCAACTTGATTCCACATGGATTGATCTAGTTATAAAACCTGATTTAAAAATTAATCTAGTTTGAGATGTTAACTTGATTCTACTTACCTCAATTAATATGAAAATATTGTTTTTTTAAATATTGTTTTGATAAATGTTTTTTTGAAAAAATCAATGAGCTTTTAATTGGATTTTACTAAATTAACTGTGTTACAGGTCAATCAAAATTATTAACCAAATTAAATTAAATAATATATATATATATATATATATATATATATATTAATCCAAACCAATCTAAATTTATAGCCAGATCTAAGTTCATTTGATGTCTTTCACTAATTGTAGTCCCCCGGCCCACGTGTGTCTCTTTATTTATCCATAATTGTAGGTTATGTTAGGTTTTTTTTAGGTGAAAAATTAAATTTCACATGTGACTGCAGTTGCTTCGGGCTATATTTATTTTCTGAAAAGTAGTTTTTAAAAAATTATTTTATAAATTTTTTTGTATTTATTTGTTATTAGAAAAGTTGGTTAATGAAAAATACTTTCCAGTCAAAGAAAAATTTAACTTGATTTTCAGGAAAGTGTTTTACTGGAAAATATGAGCGGAAAAAACTTTCTGGAAGTTGTGAAAAATTTAGAAATGTCATATTATTTACTGATTATATCAAATTTGGTCATCAAATTTTTGATTGCTATATTTTGTTTTGAATATTTATTTTTCAATTTCACATCTTAAAATTTAATTGTTATATTAACTTTAGTCCTTATTTTTATAATTGTTATTTCTTTTTCTTTATCATTTTTTTATTAAATTTTTTTATCTATCAAATTTGGTTCTCATTCTTTTGATTGTTACTTATTTTATTTGAAATAATTTATGAAATATTAATTATTATTATTATTTTAATTTCTTCATCTTTCATTTTTTTTAAGATTTGATTTCTATTATTTTGATTATTATTTATTTTATTTGAGATAATTTATGAAATTATATTTTTTTCAATTTAATTCTTATTCAACTTTTTAATTTGTAGGATTTGTTCCTTATTATTTTAATAAACTTGAGAAGATAAAACATTAATAAGTTATTTTCCAATTTATTTTTCATGACATAATCAAACACTGGAAAGTGTTTTCCAACTTATTTTACATTACACTATCAAATATTAAAAAATAATTTATTTTTCTAAAATTTTTTTTAAAATTTACATTTTAAAAACAAACTATTTTATAGCAAACAAATATAACCTTACTGATCATGTTTTTGCCGATTTTAATAAAGGATTTGTCATCACTTTTTGTTGAACGGAGGGAATTTGACCTTGACAGTTCGTAATTTTCTATGAGCAAGATTTGGTACTGTCGTTCCAACTTTGAATTGACAAATTCATATTATTAATTTGGGAAAGATTCAATTTCCTCATATTTTAATGTTCAATCCGATGATAATTTTAAACATAGTTTTTAAATCCAGTTCGGTACAAAGCCCGGATTATCCATGTTAATTTCTTTTTAAATTAAAACGATGTTGTTTTAATAAAAAAACAAAAGTTAACAGGTTGCAATCGAGTTTTTGTTCGGATCTCGCCGGGTTAATTGGCTCGCCGGGTCACCTCGAGTTTTGATTTTTTCTATTTTTTTTTAAACCCGATCTGATTTCAGCTCTGAATTAATTTACTAAACTGGACCGGATTTTAAAACTATAATTTCAAATACTTATCCTGGAAGGTGTTTTTGTGACTTTTGAAAATTAGTAAAAAAAAAAAGTAAAAGAAAGAAGTTCTAAAGTCAAATATAAGAATGTGTTTGGTATTGCACCTACACTGTTTTTAAAATATTTATTTATTTTTTTTGTTTTAAATTAATTTTTTTTATTTTTTTTGATATGTCAATGTTAAAAATAAATTTTTAAAAATTAAAAATTATTTTAATTTATTTTTAAAATAAAAAATATTTTGAAACTAGAATCTAAATAGCTTTTATTTTGTTCTGAACACCAAAACAAGAACGCAGATTTTAACTTTATATCAAGAAAAATTATACCATGCTTGTATACAGACATAAATAGATACGAGAATGACATAAAAAAAATTATATATAGTACAAAAAAATGATAAAAATATTTTTATCTATTATTTTTTTTTAATTTCCTTTCTCCTGTTTCTCTCTCTCTTGTCTCTATCTCTTTAATGTCTGTAAATCTATTTAACAGGTGAGCCACTATCTAATATAAAAAATAATTTAGCTTATAATTTATAAAAAAAATAAAATATTGCAAAATAATAAGTTTTCTTTGATTTTTCTCTCAAAATTGTTTTTACAAACCTTTTAAAGGAAAAAATTCTTATTTATTTCCCTAAAAAAATCCTATTTATTTACTAAATCTCTTAGGAAAAAAAAAAAAACTTATATGAAAGCTCCTAACTAATTTTGGTTAAAAAAAATATGCAGCAATTTTAAGAGAATTAATAAATTGAACAAAGTACACAAATAAAAAAAATACTAAACAAATCCAAACTTTAGGGCCATTTAGTAATAATAGAAAAATCCAGGAACCAAACTACAAAAACCCCCAAAATCTTTTCAAAAACCCTCAAAATTAGGGTTTTACTTGCAGTTCTAAAAATCTCTGAGAGTCAACAATGGCAGAATCAATGTGCAGAACCCTACGAGACGGATCGTTAGAAGGAGAGCAAGCACCAGCTCTTACTATCAAAGATGCTGCAGCTTCTCCTTTCGGTTTTCACGTCTTCTCTCACGTGCTCTCCCAGCTCTCCTCCTTCATTTTAGCCTCCAAATCCCAGTCCCGGTTTGTCCAATTCAAAACCACGCCGTTTCTGGTCCCTTTTGTTGTTTTATTAATTTAATCGAGATTAATTAATTGATGTTGCAGTGGTATTGTGATTGTTGCGTTTTCACGGAGCCCTTCGTTTTACGTGGATTTACTGAAAAGTAGAGGGATTGATGTAAATTCATCTCATAAATGGTAAAAAGTTTTTTACTATATACACACTGTTTGGTTATTGTGAAAGTGAAGGAAATGGAAAAAAATATTAAGTGTTTTTTTTTTTTTATATATATATATAATTTTTATGTTTGTGGTAAAATCGTGTTATTTTTTGTGATTGTAGAATTTGTGAAGTGATTTATGGGCGGGGACATGTGGGCTGAATTATTGTTGTTGTAGGGTTCAGATTTTGGATTGTTATACGGATCCGCTTTGTTGGAAGGATCAGCTTATGGGGTCGGGAAATTTCATGGATGCTTCCCATGAAACTTCTTCAAGTTTGAGCCGTGTCTGTAAGGATGTGAAGGATTTGGACAAGCTGTACTCTATGATTCTTGAACTGGGGAAAGGCAAGTTCTGTGTGAATTTTTGTTGCTGCTTGGTTTTGTATGTGATAGATATGGCAATAATAGAAATAGAAGAAAAGTGGATTCTTCTGAGAAGTATTGTGCTTAAAAAACTGTTTGGTCCATCAGTTGGTTAATTTGTGAGTAGTTTTTTGTGTTTTTACTTGCAGGGTTGGTTGGACAAGGAAAGGATCGTTTTTCTGTTGCCATAGATTCAGTAATTCCGGAACCTGCAAGTTTGAATCTCTGATAACTGTGTTTAGAATATGAAAAATTAGGGCTATGGCCATCGCTGTTAAGTTTAAATGAAGTTCAGGTGATCCTGCTGGTGTGGTCTAATGATTTTCTAGTAAATTTTTGCTTTAGGTCTATAACTAAGTTCCACTTAGTTATGTGTGGTAATATGAACAAATGGATTGTAGGTTGCTTTTCTGTGTGGAAACTTCTTGTCAAGTACTGATACGAGCCAAGAAGTATTTTGGGTTACTATATTGGATGCCTCTGTTAGAAAGTATCGTTCTGTTTTGGATGTGACCTGTGGAAACTTCCTGTGAAGTGCCAATGTTTTCCCAACAAACCTGATGTGGACAGGCTTAGCCAGAGGGAAGGCATTATTAGGGATTGTATGTCTAGTGTCTTACTTCAGATTATTAGGAGGTTCATATGCTGAAATGGATGGATTTGATTGCATTTTTTGTTTTCTCCTAACTCACGTGGAATAAGTTTGAAATATGGTTCTTAGAGCAAAAGATGCCAAAAGGTACTTGCATGGTGCTTTTTTGTCTCAGTTTAGTTCAGCAGGCATGCTCACATGAACAGTGCCCATGGAAAACCCAAAGAATTTGTTGATTGGTATCGAAATCATTCTCCTTATTTCTCGAGGCATGTTCTAATGCAGTAGATCCATTGATTGGTATCGAAATCATTCTCCTTATTTCTCGAGGCATGTTCTAATGCAGTAGAATGGATGCTAGGACATAGAGATGATGTTGGCTATCCTTGGGAATGACACAATGCTTCCTTCATCATTACAGTTCTTCAAAAACCTGATCAATACAGAGTATATTTATTTGCTGTTAAATCACCAAAAGAACAATTTCAATCTGTTATCATAATTTAATAGTTTTGTTTAACTTGTGAGATATTGAACTTGTGGTAGTTTGTCCTTTTATATAAAATTCTAGTGACAGCACAATATGTCAGAATGCTCAGTTTTAATGTTGAGTAGTCTTTCACGTCTTACAGCTCATATGTTTGTCCCTTTTCTTCTATGATTTCATTCTGATGGATTCTTCACCATTTTAACCAGATAAATGAAATGCTAAGACATACGTCTACACCAACAGTTGCAGGCCTTTTAAGCAACCTTCGTAGCCATGGTATTAGTATTTATGTTCCCTCCCAGACTTTCTCTAATTTAATGCACTGTTTTCCTTTGATATTTCTGCTGTTACTTAGAACAAGAACTATATCTTTGGTGTTTAAATACATAAAAATTAATGGTTTGCCTTTCCTTTTAAATAAATCTGAATCCTTTAGGATTGGCAGAAGGGTTTAGATGACATTGATGTGGTTTAATA
>Ga0325404_1003425_pt1 | contig 16890 bp, 4 predicted proteins | sample PopdelMetagenome_18_FD_205664 | JGI IMG/M metagenome (GOLD analysis project Ga0325404, IMG submission 205664) | Populus deltoides microbial communities from Bellville, Georgia, United States - Xylem-Control-R1 | ecosystem: Host-associated > Plants > Phyllosphere > Stem > Wood/Secondary xylem... | reverse complement strand
TATTGATGGGATCTGGGTAGCTTTTTGCTTTTTGCCACCCTTGTTTCCCTAAGAACATTTCCTATAATGAATGCTAGTTTTTCAATTCAACTGTTGTTTTCTCTCTTCAGGGGAAGAAAAGCATTACTGTGTCCTGTCGACTGTGTTGTTCGGCCTTCACATCGACTGTGTTGTGAATGCTTTACTGTGTCACATCAAACAATGAATTGTTGTCTGTATTATGGGTAAAATTACTTAATTGTATTGATAATCTATTATTATGTTACTCGAATAAAAATTACCATAGATAACATACTTGAATTGAATAATTTATTTGAAAAATTAAATTAAATTTCTTAAGAAATGAAATATTTTTTTTCATAAAACATTAAAATATCATGAACAATACATCCCATGTTTCTAAACCAGAGACATCTAACCTATTTTTATTAAAATCAAAATTTACTTTTAAAAATTAAAAAAAAATAAGCAATTTATTAATAAAATCCTTACCAGATATTTTGACATGGGCCAAAAAGTATTCCATGTTTTAACTGTTAATTTCTCAATATGCATTGCATTGTCATACCGGCCTTGCTTTCGAGTCTCATTGGCCCAAGCTCAGCCACCGAAAGTCCGAAGTGCATATTGGACTGCGTTTTTTAAAATAATTGAATTTTTTTATTTAAATCATTTTAATACCTTAATATAAAAAAAATAATAAATAAAAATTATATTTTAAATTAAAATCACCATCCCAATGTAGAGCTAAGGCCATGTTTGTTTCTCAAAAAATAGTTTCTGGGAAACTATTTTCCAAACTTTCCTGTGTTTGTTTGCCATTAGGAAAGTTGGTCAATTGAAAACACTTTCCGGTCAACGGAAAATATTTTTTAATCAAAGAAAAATTTGGTTTGGTTTTCAGAAAAATGTTTTCCATTTTGGCTGTGTTTGTTTTTCGGAAAGTGGTTTCCAGGAAATCACTTTCCAACCTTTCTTGTGTTTATTTACCATTAGAAAAGTTAGTCAACGGAAAATATTTTACAGTCAAAGAAAAATTTGGCTTGGTTTTCAGGAAAGTGTTTTCCTGGAAAATTTGAACGGAAAACACTTTCTGGAAATTATGAAAAATTTAGAAATATCAATTTTTACTGATTATATCAAATTTTATCCTCAAACTTTTAATTGTTATATATAATTTGTTTTGAATATTTATTTTTCAATTTCATCTCTTAAAATTTAATTTTTATATTAACTTTGGTTTTTATTTTTATAATTGCTATTTGCTTTTTCCTTATTATTTTTTTATTGAAATTTTTTATCTATCAAATTTGGTCATCATTCTTTTGATTGTTACTTATTTTATTTGAAATAATTTATAAAATGTTAATTATTATTATTTTAATTTCTTCACCTTTTTATTTTTTTTAATTTTTTAGATTTGATCTCTATTATTTTAATTATTATTTATTTTATTTGAAATAATTTATGAAATTATATTTTTTTTCAATTTCATTCGCATTCAACTTTTTAATTTGTAAGATTTGTTCCTCATTATTTTAATAAACTTGAGAAAAATAAAACACTAATAAGTTATTTTCCAGTTTATTTTGCATGACATAACTAAACACTAAAAAATATTTTTTAATTTATTTTTTATTATACTACTAAATATAAAAAAATACTTTCCCAAAACTTGCTTTCCCCAACATTCACTTTCTAAAAAATTATTACTCTCCAGCAAATAAATAGACCATAGTGTCTCCCTCCATTCATCTTCTCGTTTTTTTTTTTCCCTCCTCTTTTCATAATACAAAATGAAATATTTAAAAATAGATGGGTAGTTCAAGGTTCAGCTTTGGTGTACACATGTGCCTTGATGCCAATTTATACAGATTCAGTAGCTGTCAGCGGTGAGTCAGATTTTTATACTGTGTCAAGGACTTTGCATATATATATATATATACACACACACACACACACACACTAGATACATCTCCGACGCGATACTACGAGTCAATTATTTTTTGTATTTTAAAAAAAATCAAGATTTAAAAATATTAGGTTCTTTTACAAAATTATACCCAAAAGTCTTAGGTTTGGCTGCAACGCTTGACTCAAAAGTAATATTTATAATATTAATAATAACATTAAACTTGGGTTAACCCTTAGCATAAAAGTGTCTGGAATGCACCCAATAGCATTGGACGTGTGTTTGACTGCAAGGTCGTGTCATAAAAGTGTAATAATTAAATATATTAGTTAAAAAGAAAAAAAATAAAGAAAAAAAACCAACAGGAAGAAAAAAAACTAATGAAGAAAAAGAAAAAAATATAAATTAACTGTGTTAACCCTTCAAATCAGGTTAACCCATCATACCTTGAATTCGCATCGTGAAAGTTTGATAATTAAAAAGAAAAAAACAAATTAATGGGTTAACCCAGAATTAACTGGACTAACTTGTCAAACAAGGTTAGCCTGTCAAATCCGGAATCCGTGTCATGAAAGTTTGATAACTAAATAGAAAAAAATTTAACATTAACAATTTAAATTAAACAAAAAAAATTAATTAAAAAGAAAAAAACAAAAGGCATAAGCCTTTTCACTATGGACTGCACTGTGCAGTCCACAGTCAAAGGCATAAAAACAACAAAAAAACAAAAATAAAAACTAAAGGCATCAGTCGAGAACTACTTAGAAAAAAATTTAATATTAATAAACTAAATTAATTAAATAAAATTAATTAAAAAGAAAAATACCTCTAAGAAGAAAAAAAAACTAAATAGAAATAAATTTAACATTAACAAATTAAACTAGACGAAATAAATTAAAAAGAAAAAAAGCAAAAAACAAATTACAGGTTAACTCGTCAAATTAGGTTAACCCGTTAAACCTGGGATTCATGTCATGAATGTCTGGTAACTAAATAAAAAAAAAGTGAAAATTAAAAAACTGAACCAAACAAAAAAAAATTAATTAAAACGAAAAAAAATCCGGGTTAACTCGTCAAACCATGTTAACCCGTTAAACCCAGGATTTGTGTCATGAAAGTTTGATAACTAAATAGAAAAAAATTAGTATTAACAAACTAAATTAAACAAAAACAATTTATGAAAATAAAAAAACAAAAAAAATTGACGGTCAACCCATAATTAACTGGGTTCACCCGTGAAACCAGGTTAACCCGTGAAACTCGGGATATGTGTCATGAAAGTTTGATAACTAAATAGAAAAAAATTAGTATTAACAAACTAAATTAAACAAAAACAATTTATGAAAATAAAAAAACAAAAAAAATTGACGGTCAACCCATAATTAACTGGGTTCACCCGTGAAACCAGGTTAACCCGTGAAACTCGGGATATGTGTCATGAAAGTTTGATAAATAAATAGAAAAAAATTAGTATTAACAAACTAAATTAAATAAAAAAAATTAATTAAAAAGCAAAAAAAAATTCTTGGTTAACTTGTCAAACCAGGTTAACCCATTAAATCCGGAAAACGTGTCATGAAAGTCTGATAACTAAATAAAAAAATTTAATATTCATAAACTAAATTAAATTAAACAAAAAATTTTGTTAAAAGAAAAAAACAAAGAAATAAGCAAAAAAAATAATCCCGAAAGGCATAAAAAAAGCTAAAAAAAATGAGACAACTTAAAAAAAAAACCTAAAGCATCAGTGTTTTACTGTGGACTACACTGTGCAGTCCACAATAAAACACTAATCCCTTTTAGTATATGTTACAATTAATTAAAAAGAAAAAAAGTAAAAAAAAAAATTCAGGTTAACTCGTCAAACCTGAGATCCGTGTCATGAAAATCTGATAACTAAATAAAAAAATTAACATTAACAAAAACAATTAAACAAAAAAAAATTCATTAAAAGAAAAAAACAAAAAAAAACCCGTAAAGGCTAGAAAACAAAAAAAAAAGAGAAAAAAAAAAAGACAACTCAGCGTTTCACTGTGGACTTGCACAGTGAAACATTGAGCAGTTTTAGTTTATTGTCAATTAACAAACTAAACTAAACGAAAAAAATTAATTAAAAAGAAAAAAAAATTCAGGTTAACTCGCCAAACCAGGTTAACCCGTTAAACCCGGGATCCGTGTCATGAAAGTTTGATTACTAAATAAAAAAATTAACATTAACAAACTAAATTAAATAAAATAAACTATTAAAATAAAAAAACATAAAAAATTGACAGCCCATGAAACCTGAAATATGTGTCATGAAAGTCTAATAACTAAATAAAAAGAAATTTAACATTAACAAACTAAAGTAAACGAAAAAATTTAATTAGAAAGAAAAAAAAGCAAAAAACATTCTGGGTTAACTCGTCAAACCATGTTAACCTGTTAAACTCGGGATTCGTATCATGAAAGTCTGATAACTGAATAAAAAAATTTAACATTAACAAAAAAAAAATTATTAAAAGAAAAAAAAAGAAAAAAAAACTCTAAAAGTGTAAAAAAAAAAAATCAGCTCATATTTTACTAAATGGAAAGAAATTTAACATTAACAAACTAAAGTAAACAAAAAAAATTAATTAAAAAGAAAAAAAAAGCAAAAAAAAATTTATAGGTTAACTCGTCAAACCATGTTAACCTATTAAACCCGGGATCCATGTCATGAAAGTCGGATAACTGAAGGAAAAAAATTTAACACTAACAAAAAAAATTATTAAAAAAAACTCTAAAAACGAAAAAAAAAGAAAAGAAAAGAAGGGGCTCATCTTTTACTGTGGACCACACAGTGTAATCATCAGTAAAAAAATGAGCCTTTTTAGTTATAGTTTAATTTGATGCTTCTATGATTCTATCTACAATAATAATAATAATAATTATTATTATTATTATTATTATTATTATTATTATTAATTGGGTTGGAGTGGATATCTTACATAGCCCCTTTTTTTTTTTAACATTTTTTATTTTTATTTTAATAACATCTCCAAATTTCAGATAACTAAGTTTTTGTCGGTCCAGACCCATCTATTTATAAAAATGTTTTCTTTATTTTTTTTATATTGTTTTTTCTAATTAAAGATATCCATGGACTAATTAGTGTGGAATTATTCTATCCAACACCCCCTCTTTTTTTTTTCTAAGCGTTTGATAATCTCGTATATTTTTTTAAAAAAATTACACCAAATATTAGATGTAGGAGGTACAGAGCCGGGGAAAGGAGTGACCATATCCTCTAGAAATATGTAAAAAAAAAAAAACTATAATATAAAATGATATTTTACCAATTAAAAATTTCAAGAATAAAATTAAATTTATACATAATTATTATAACATTAATTCACATACGTTGTCAAAGCAACCATAATTCTTCTAACTCATTCTTTATTTTATTTCATTTTACTTTTTGCAATGGCTTTTTTTATGAATTTGTATTAAATTGTAAGAAAAGAGTACTAAATATTGATAAATAAATAAAAATTCATGGGATCATATTTTGTTGCGGTAGATACAAATAAACGTCTAGCAGGGCTACACCACAGGTCAAATTGTTATTTTTTTTATTAAAATGATGTTCATAAAAATATTAAAATTTATTTTAGAAAGAAGTGACCCCCATAAAAAGAGTCGAGTCAACCTAAGTTAACCCGTTAAATTTGCAGTTCAAGTCAAATGATTGGGATAACCCGATAAAAAAAACAAAAAAAACTAGAAAGCCCATTTAAAAAAAAAACTAATATCGAATGATAAGTTGGAAAAGAAAATAATAATAAAAAAAAACAATGTCAACTCACGTTGATTATCCAAACTCATAACCTCATAATTAGATTGGAAGCACCCCACCTTGAAAAATAAAAAAAACATAATCTTCAACCAATTAAATCTTGAAGGATGAAGTAAAAAAAAAACTATACAAGATGATCCAAAACAAAACAAAAAATATCAATTAAAAAGATCAACATTGAAATAAAAAATTAATTAAAGGACAGCTAAAATTTATTGATTGAAGGGTGAAATTGAATCAATTAAATATTAGATGATGAAATTGAAAATAAAAACTATACAAAAGGATTCAAAACAAAAATAATAATTAAAAGAACTTGAAAATAAAAAATAAATTAGAGGATAGCTATTTTTTTCTATTGAATGGTGAAATTAAAAACAAAATCAATTTAACAAAAAGATAATTAAAAAAATAAAGATCAAAATTGAAATAAAAAATAAATTAGAGGAAAAATATAAATTTTTGATTGAAAAATGAATTTGATATGAACCCGGTAGATATAAAAATCCATAACTAAAGTTAAAATTGATTATAAATCCTGAAAAAGCTAGGATTAAGTTTGGAATTAAGCTTGACACAATGATAACCTATATCGATATACCAAGACTATAATAACCAGACCCCCACCCAACAATTATAGAGAATAACAAATGAGAAATATGAAAAATGCCATGAAAATTGATTAATTTTTTAATAAGTCAAGATAAGTTCTTTGAAGAACCAAAGTAAGAAAAATCTAGTACAACACACAATAATAATTGTTAAAATCAAAGTCTGTCCATCACTTATTATTTGATTAAAAACTTAAATACATGTTAAATAACTTTATTTATAATAGGTAAAAAATCCTAAACAATGTTGAAAAATAATAAAAGACCTCTAAATAAAATGGAAAAATAAATCTTAAATCAATCAGGCAACTAATACAAATCTCACACCATAACTTCTAGACTTTATCGTAAGTCCTTCCCAATGTCTAATTGACATGAAGTTTTAACCAAATATAAAACAAGGCGTTAAGTCTTGTACGAAAATAAGGAATCTATTGGTAAAATTTTAATCTGATCCAACGATCGGATCAAAACCCATGCTCATTAACATAAAACCACACATTAGGAAAATAAGCTCAATCTGCATGTAAGTAGAAAAATAAATTAAATCCATAAGTCTTTTAGGAAATAAGGCATAAATATCTTGATTAATCTATTAAATATCTCTTTAACCTTTTTTTAGATGTAAAATTAGCACATGTAATGAATCTTTTGGTGATACTCGTTGATTTTTCATTAACAAAAGGACAATTAAAAGAGTGAAAATCAAAATTAGAACAAAAAATAAATTGAAAAAAAATAGCATATCACAAATTAGGATTGAAGGATATGATTGAATATTTTTTTTACAAAAGAGTTAAGAACAAAAATGAAAAATCAAATGAATAATGATAAAAGTTAAAATTTCAATAAATAAAGGGGGCAGCATTGAAATTTTACATGTCCATTGTGAATTTTGAGACGAGAAGAGAGAGAAAAAGTTTTACCGATGTCACATTGCCACACGTTGTCTCAATAGAAAAAGGATGGCGCAACGCTTCCAATGACATGATGGAAAAGAGTTTTGTTCGCTGGAAGGTACCGCTCGCATTGCTTGGAAGGTACGAGTGCCTTTCATACGATGATGCATGCGTTGCATGTACCAACCACTTTTTTTTAATTATATTTTATATCAATTCAAGTATCAAATTGCTCCTAATTCAACATGATAATAACAAAAAAAACGGTTTGAAAACACAAAAAATCCTCTGAACATCAATTTCAAATTTCATACTTTGAAGTGTAATTGAATCATTTCACTATAATTTAGAAATATAAAAAGATTAAATAGTCTCGAATGAACTTAATATTAACTAATGAGTCTTATAAAAAATCCTTCTTGCCCCTAATAGCTAGCTCAATCATTTTTTAATGGAAGAACAAAACTATCATTATGTTGTTTTAGTGAATGACGTGGATAATTTTTTTCAAAGGGGTTTTAGCTTTTGTTAATCTAGACAATCATTTCAATTATATATATATATATATATATATATATATATATATATTGTTAAAGTTATTTTACTTAATTATCTTTTGGTTCAAAATTAACAAAAAAATTATCATTTAGGGCATTTTTATATTTTAAAATTGTTAAAAATTAAAAAAAAAAAAAAAAAACCGTGATGGCATGTGTGTGGAGGTGAGGGAACCTCGAGCCTTCCAGGTGACGTGTGATTGGGCCTATGTTGATGTGATTGTCCAGGATATGAAAGCAAAAAGGGCCAGCAAATGACAGGGAGTGTCCAGATACTGTGTGCATGCCTTTAACACGTGGCACCGTTTCATTTATTAGATCTGATGATATTAAAGATGTGTTTCCAAACCGCCTTATCTTAAATTTTATATATATATATATATATATATATATATATATATATATATATATATATTTGTTTAAAATAATTATTTTTCATATTTTAATATATTAATATTAAAAAAATAAAAAAATAATTTATTTTAATAAAATTTTAAATAAAAAACACTTTTTAAACCATTGTAGATATCAAACTATAACTAAAAGGACTCATTTTTTTATTTTGGACTGCACAGTAAAAGATAAGCCCCTTTCTTTTTTTTTAGAGTTTTTTTTAATAATTATTTTGTTAGTGTTAAATTTTTTTATTCAGTTATCTGACTTTCATGATACGGATCCCGGGTTTAATAGGTTAACATGATTTGACAAGTTAACCCATAAATTTGTTTTTTGCTTTTTTTTTTCTTTTTAATTAATTTTTTTTTGTTTACTTAAGTTTGATAATGTTAAATTTCTTTCCATTTAGTAAAAAAAGAGTTGATTTTTTTTTTTACACTTAGCGTTTTTTTTTTGCTTTTTTTTTCTTTTAATAATTTTTTTTTGTTAATGTTAATTTTTTTTATTCAGTTATCAGACTTTCATGACACGGATCCTGGATTTAACAGGTTAACATGGTTTGACGAGTTAACCCAGAATTTTTTTTGTTTTTTTTCTTTTTAATTAAATTTTTTCGTTTACTTTAGTTTGTTAATGTTAAATTTCTTTTTATTTAGTTATTAGACTTATTAGACTTTCATGACACATATTTCAGGTTTCACGGGTTAACCTGGTTTCACGGGCTGTCAATTTTTTTTTGTTTTTTTATTTTAATAATTTTTTTTATTTAATTTAGTTTGTTAATGTTAATTTTTTTATTTAGTAATCAAACTTTCATGACACGGATCTCGGGTTTAACGAGTTAACCTGGTTTGGCGAGTTAAACTGATTTTTTTTCTTTTTAATTAATTTTTTTCGTTTAGTTTAGTTTGTTAATTGACAATAAACTAAAATTGCTCAGTGTTTCACTATGCAAGTCCACAGTGAAACGCTGAGTTGTCTTTTTTTTTTTTCGTTTTCTAGCCTTTATGGGTTTTTTTTTGTTTTTTTCTTTGGGTTTTTTTCTTTTAATGAATTGTTTTTGTTTAATTTTTTTTGTTAATGTTAAGTTATCAGATTTTCATGACACGGATCTCGGGTTTGACGAGTTAACCTGAATTTTTTTTTTGCTTTTTTTCTTTTTAATTAATTGTAACATATATTAAAAGGGATTAGTGTTTTATTGTGGACTGCACAGTGCAGTCCACAGTAAAACACTGATGCTTTAGGTTTTTTTTTTAAGTTGTCTCATTTTTTTAACTTTTTTTTATACCTTTCGGGATTATGTTTTTGCTTATTTCTTTATTTTTTTCTTTTAACAAATTTTTTTGTTTAATTTAATTTAGTTTATTAATATTAAATTTTTTTCATTTAGTTATCAGACTTTCATGACACGTTTTCCGGATTTAACGGGTTAACCTGGTTTGACAAGTTAACAAAGAATTTTTTTTTTTGCTTTTTAATTAATTTTTTTCATTTAATTTAGTTTGTTAATACTAATTTTTTTCTATTTAGTTATCAAACTTTCATGACACATATCTCGAGTTTCACGGGTGAACCCAGTTAATTATGAGTTGACCGTCAATTTTTTTTGTTATTTTATTTTCATAAATTGTTTTTGTTTAATTTAGTTTGTTAATGTTAAATTTTTTTTAATTTAGTTATCAGACTTTCATGACACAGATCCTGGGTTTAACGGGTTAACATGGTTTGACGAGTTAACCCAAATTTTTTTCGTTTTAATTAATTTTTTTTGTTTGATTTAGTTTCTTAATTTTCACTTTTTTTTATTTAGTTACCAGATATTCATGACACGAATCTCAGGTTTAATGAGTTAACCTAATTTGACGAGTTAACCTGTAATTTTTTTTTGTTTTTTTTTCTTTTTAATTTATTTCGTTTAGTTTAATTTGCTAATGTTAAATTTATTTCTATTTAGTTTTTTTTCTTCTTAGAGGTTTTTTTTCTTTTGAATTAATTTTATTTAATTAATTTAGTTTATTAATATTAAATTTTTTTCTAAGTAGTTCTCGACTGATGCCTTTAGTTTTTATTTTTGTTTTTTTGTTGTTTTTATGCCTTTAACTGTGGACTGTACAGTGCAGTCCATAGTGAAAAGGCTTATGCCTTTTTTTTTAATTAATTTTTTTTGTTTAATTTAAATTTTTAATTTTTAATTTTTTTCTATTTAGTTATCAAACTTTCATGACACGGATTCCGGATTTGACAGGCTAACCTGGTTTGACAAGTTAGCCCTGTTAATTCTGGGTTAACCCATTAATTTATTTTTTCCTTTTTAATTATCAAACTTTCACGATGCAAATTCAAGGTATGACGGGTTAACCTGATTTGAAGGGTTAACACAGTTAATTTATTTTTTTTCTTTTTCTTCATTAGTTTTTTTCTTCATGTTGGTTTTTTTTCTTTATTTTTTTTCTTTTTAACTAATATATTTAATTATTACACTTTTATGACACGACCTTGCAGTCAGACACACGTCTAATGCTATTGGGTCTGGTATTGCATTACAGACACTTTTATGCTAAAGGTTAACCCAAGTTTAATGTTATTATTAATATTATAAATATTACTTTTAGGTCAAGTGTTGCAACCAAACCTAAGATTCTTGAGTATAACTTTGCAAAAAAACCTAACATTTTTAGATCTTGATTTTTTTTAAATAAAAAAAATAATTGATCCGCAGCATCGCGCGGGGCATGTAACTAGTAATAATCTAAAACACATCCTCGAAGAGCTCACAAATCATGAGGTTGAGTCTAGCAATGTCGATGTTTATTTTCGGTTTTCATCCGTAAAAATTAAGTTTACATTTCCGTGTAGATTTAAGCCTAGTTTTATCCATTTCAAAACTATACAATTCATGCAAAAGCCCGTTTAATTGCGCCGACTCTAATTGTTCAATTCTCTTTGTATTTTAAATTAATCCCCCAATCTATTTCTATAAATCTAATTATTTTTATTTATTTTTAAATTTAATATATATATATTTTTTAATTTCAAACTTACACTTGTGTATAAAACGCAAATACCACCTCATTTGTTTTTTTAAAAAAGAATATATATATATATATATATATATATATATATATAAATTTAATTCCACATGACAATTTTTTTTTCAAATATATTTCCTAATAAATCAATTTAGATTTAAGTTTTGCATGGAAGGATACCTTCGTTTATTAGGATGAGAATATATCCCAAAAGATTAGATTGGACAATAATCTTAGATAATAAATTAGGGACATATTAGAAACTAAACCTTAAATATAAAAACAAATTAAGCTAATTCTTCCAAAAATTAAACCTTTCGAAGTATGCCAACATCTTAATTAGGGCATATAATTTAGGCATGGTAATGAAAATACATTTGTGCTTATAAACCTTCAATTATTAGGGATGAAAAAGGTATCACCAATTGATTTCTTATTATATCAATATCCATACTTATATCTAAGAAAAGATATTTATACTCTATCTAATATTCATTGAATAAAAAATTTAAATATTCACATCCTACTTATTAGATTTTGAATATCCATGCACTGTTTATTATTTAACATAAAATAATAATAATAATAATAATAATAATAATAATAATAATAATAATGAAATTATAAATGTTGTGTGTAATATTAATTTGGTTTTGCGATCCTTGAGCAAAAAAATATAGCTTATTCTAAAATAATAAATAATAAAAAATATAAGGAGCAAATGTAAAGGAAGAAGAAATAGAAAGGGTTGTTTTAAACATTTTTTTTTTTGGATTCGAGGAAATCTCACCCCCTCGGAAAGCGCACTTTGTGGGCCCAGGTGAGGGAGTAAAACCCCGGCTGTCCCAGACTCTTACAAGATGTGCACGCCCTGACTCGAACTCGAGACCTGCTGTGCAGATCTCAAACCCTTTGCCATCACGTTATGCTCCTTGGGGATGTTGTTTTAAAATTCTATAAGAGTTGACACAAAATTCTAAAATAAGAAAAAAAAGGAAAAAAAAATGATCTCCATTGACAAACCACCATCAATATTGAAAAACGCGTTATACCAACTTTCACAAGGCATTGAGATATTTCAGACGTTGCCCCAAAATGCTACTTTTGATTGTCGGAAGGCTCCACATCCATCGTTTGAACTAGAGGTGATTTTTGGTTTAATTTTTATTTAAAAAAAGTAATAAAAATAAAATTAAAAAAATTAAAAAAATCAAATAGGAATCGAATCGGAACTGATTCAAACCGGCCAGTTTTGATTCACTCCGATTCAGTTTTTTACCATAAAAACCGGAAAAATCTATATTTTTTTGGGCTTTTTTTAAAGCTTTTTGATAGGCTTTCTAATGAGCTTGTAATTGATATTAATATTACCTAATTTTATTACAAGATTCTATAATATATTTAACTTTTTTTGTCACTGAATATCCATTTATATTAAATTATTAGTGCTAATATTATATTCATATGTTGCAAGTCTTTCTAATAATTGTGTTTTGGACTCGTGCATCAGAGTTTAAATAACACACAAAAGTTAAAATCTAAATTACATAACACTATCTTCAAAAGGACTTAAAAAAAACAACAAATAACCTTGTTATAAAATATAAAACACTTCATGCAAAAAATATAAATGAAAAATATAAAGCACTGCCTAATTATCAACCGTTGCTAGATGTAACTTTCCACCAAATTCTACAAAATATAAAATTAGACATGTTAGATAATTGCAAACGCTTTAATTAATAAATCACAAAATAAAAAGTGCAAGTTTATATATAAAAAAATTGGCTCACTCAAGGTTTTTGTAAGTTTCAAGATCATTTATCAAGTTTCTAAATGATAATTAGATATCGATGCAGTAATTGTGAAAGCATATACTTTTACACCACATTCTAAACACCGGAGAAAATCAAGCAAGTGATTTCAAGAAAATCACTGTGTTTCCAATAACAGCACTAGTCTAATAACATAGTTCAACAACACACTAAGCCATCATACACATGCCGATGAAAGTAAAAACAATCCAGGTAAGAATTAAGGTTTCTTTGGTCTTCATTTTTCATTTGCAAATTTGTTTGAATTTGTCACATTATGTCCAGTAGTTCATTTCCCTGAAAGAAAAACAGGGAGCTGGAATATACATGTTGGCTGTTGTTTAATGCTTAATTGCTTACTGACAAGGACCTTTAATCAATAATGTTTCACGACAATAATTTTTTCCACTAAAATGAGCAAAACCCAAATCCAAATTCTCACTTTAGTTAACTACAAAACTCAAATCTAAATTCTGCTCTTCTATCCATACAACTGAAAATCAAAACTTCTTTTAAGGACAAGGTTTTTGGGAAACGGAATAACCTTCCAAGGTTTGCTATACACAAAAAACTCAAAAGATCATTGATTACCACAAATCTCAAAAACCCATTTGCAAAATCACAAGAAAAATCTACTAAATATAAATCAAAAGACAGTATAACACATGCACACAGATACACATACAGACAGATTTTTCAAATTTTATACAAACAGCAACTTCAACACAGTATTTAATGGAAGAAAAAACTAGTGCAAAATATGCTTCCAAAAGGCTAAATCACACAAAATTTAGCGGAATAAAACCTCAAACAAGTACACTCTACTACAAATAATAATAAAAAAAAGTTATAAAAACTTATTAAGAGCTCAAAAAAAGTGAAAACTGGATTGTGAGTCGTTGAGATATGTATACCAGAAGAAGCGAGTCCTGCTGGCCATTGGTGATCTCAACTTCTTTCACTTTCTGTGCAACAACCTAATCGAATACGAAATAGAGATATAAATTAGTCTCACATTTAAAAACAAAAATGATAGTGAATTAAATGAAAGGATTGAAACAGAGATTTTAGAATTTTTCGCTCAATTTTGATGAAATTCGGAGCTAAATTTAAGCATATTCCCAGAATCTCAAATCAATCAAAATACGACTTTAAGCTCAAACACTGATTTTTTGTAAAGATATACCAACAAATAAAAAGATCATAAAGCATATATTAAAAAAAAACAGAGATTGACAGAAAAAAGAAATCATACCTGGTGTGAGTTGTGACAAGATTCAAGGTCGGGTGTGAGAGAGGGAGGTGACTGGTTTGCTAGATCTGAACTCTGGAGGTTAGGTGTGCCGGCGTGGTGTTTGTCATGCCTGTGTGGGAAATGAATGTGGCTGAAGTCAAGAGAACGAAAATGAAGACGAATTAATTTGATTTTGTTAGAGACTTGAGAATGAGATGAGATCTGTGAAAGTGTGAATTGTGAGGGTTGAGGGAGCGGCTTGTTTGCTCAGGACGGCTGGACGCGCTAGGGTTAAGAAAATTAGAGAGCTTTTTTTTGGTATTTATAGTACCCCTTTAACTGAACCGGTTCGGTTCGGTTGGGGTTTTTTCAGTTTCAGGTTTTTTAAATCGAAACCGAACCAAACCTATTTTTTTGAAAAAAATCAATCAGTTTAATCAGTTTTTTTTGTTCGGTTTTTTCGGTTATTTTTCTCTCGATTTAATCAATTTCTCGGTTTTTTTACTCACCCCTAGTTTAAACGACGCAGGAATCGTTCACATGTTAGCGTGTGCAAACAAGTTTTTTTAAAATAATATTCAATATATGATAATTACAATAATACCCTTGAGTAACCTCTAAAATTACAACAAAACCAATGTATAATGATAAAAAAAAAACTTTATGAGAGCGTAATATCTTTTTTATCTGCAAGATTACTAAAGTAGTTGCACTATTCCGAATAAAATGAAAGCACTAAAATACCCCTAAGACAAAAGCATAAGTATTTTTTATTTCAAGGCTACGGTAGTAATTTTATTGTGTTAGAAATTTTAAAATGACAAATCTAACCTCCCATAATATGTTAAAGACAATTGTGTCATAATAAAAATATAATTTTGCCCCTGATGCCTGGTTCAATGGTTTTGTATTGCAAAGGCAATTTCATAATTTTACTATTATAATAATGAATAATAATATGTGTACTGTTTTGGGTTTAGTTTTTTTTTTAACTAGTTTTCTAATTCGTGCCATCCTGCGGGTCAAATTTAATTAGTTTTCTAATATGTTGTGAGTCAGATTAAAATTTTTTTGAATGTAAAAAAATATATATTCAGGCTACAAGTAATTATTTTGCATTGTTATTAAAGCTAATCTAATGAGTCAACCTAAAATTCTTCCAATCTTACTCCTTGTTTAGCCCAAGTTTAAAATTAACTCATGTAGGGCTTATTTCAATATGACTTAGTCGACTTGTTAAGTCTAAAGACAACATGGGCCACTAGTAAAACTTCGTGGTTTGACTTTAAATTTTTCTTCAAGATGATAATTTTTAGATAATGAGATGACAACATATTAAATTGACCCGAGTTTCATGACTTAACCCGCCAAACCATCAACCTGGATCATGAACTCCATTAAGTTTAACAACTTTGTTTTTTTTTTTTTAAAAAATATTTTTTATTTAATGATGTGATAACAAAAATAAATGCTCATAAAATTTAGCATTAACAAAATACCAAGATATTTGTTTAAGATTGTGATAACCTCATATATATAAAAAACTAAAATAAATCATAAATATCAATTCAAAATCAATACATATTGAAGGATGCAATTAAAAAAAGAGAGGCGAAAAGGATTCAATAAAAAGGAAAAAAAAATGAAAGATGAGATTTTTTTTAAAAAGAGAATTATTTGACATTGTTTTTAAACTCGACCCAGGATATCAACCTTGAAACTTCCCAACTCAATTCCTTGTCTAAATTGAGTTTAAAATTAACTTGGATGAAAGTTGTCTTGACATGACTTAGTCGACCTAATAGGTTCAAAGATAATATGGACAACTAATAAAAACACGATTTGACTTTAAAAAAAATTCAAGATGATTTTTTTTTAATATTAAAACGAAGACATATTAGATCAACTCAGGCTTCGCGACTTAACTCGTTAAACCCGTAATCCGAATCATGAACTCCATTGAGTTTTAAAAATTGCTTTTTAAAATTTTTTTATTTAATTTTATGATAAAAAATAGACGCTTATAAAATTAAGCACCAACCAAATAATAAGTTGTTTGTTTGAGACTATGATAATTTTATAAAAATAAATTATAATAAATAATATAGAATCAATAAAATTAAAAGAAAAAATTCAAGTTGTTGATTTTGATGAGAAATCAACAAATTATTCAAAAAAAAAAAAGAAATTTGGATAATTGTCCAAAATAACAATATTCCACTCGAATTATCAGAATGCTCCCTCCTGATTCACGTATCAATTAGTGGGTGGGGCCACGTAGTGGTAACTGGTGAGAACTTGGGAAGCAAGTTTACAAACTATTTGTTTTTGTATTTTAATTTTTTTTTTAAAAAAATATTATTTTTATATATTTTCATATAAAAAAACATTATTATTATAATTCCAAACGCGTTATTTAAGCAGTGAAAAGTGCTTCTAACAAAAGTAATAAAGAGGAACCAATCCCTTTATTCCCTTCAGCTTGTTCTGGAAGGAGTGAGCAGTGACCAATGGCCCTATTGGTGGACTCTCCATGGACTCTATTGGTCAATAGAGAATGTGATAGCCAATGTAAATAATATATAAATCAATCGGCCTCTTCTTCCTTCCTGTCTTAG
>Ga0325404_1003420_pt1 | contig 16902 bp, 10 predicted proteins | sample PopdelMetagenome_18_FD_205664 | JGI IMG/M metagenome (GOLD analysis project Ga0325404, IMG submission 205664) | Populus deltoides microbial communities from Bellville, Georgia, United States - Xylem-Control-R1 | ecosystem: Host-associated > Plants > Phyllosphere > Stem > Wood/Secondary xylem... | reverse complement strand
TACACAGTGATGCAAACCACCTAGTCAATTTACATATCATACATACAAGGCATATTGAAAGTTTTTTTAATGTGTTAATTTCTTAATTTTAATAAATATTTAGTTGTTCTTTATACAATTTTTTTTAATAAGAAAAAAAGAGTAGATTGTGCCTAAGTGCTTATGAATTTGTTCAAAAATCAAATAATTCTTCTAGCAAACTTAGAATTAAGGTGGTATGTGCTCCAAATTTCATTGGAAATCACTCGATAAATCATGACACTTCATTGACCATATACTATAAATAATAAATATCATTAATATTTTGTGCAGTGCTATTCCCATTCCTTGAGTTTTAATCTCACTCCATATATACTTTTATGGGATGACCAAATTAACCTATCTTTTTTTTAGTATTTTTCATACATAACATAATTTGATATTTATGAATTTCTTGCCATGTTTGCTTATATATATATATATGTGTGTGTGTGTGTGTGTGTTAATTTTATATTCTATAATTTTTATTTTAGGAAAAAATAATGTATATTTCTATAAAAAATGATTCAGATTCATATATAGTATCTAGAATTGGTATCATTATTTTAATATCTCACTTGTTTCTTTTTACAGATTTCAGTTATAAGAAAACATTATAGACCCACCAGCAGAAAAAATCCAAAATAAAATAAATAAAAGGTCGAGAATAATACTGAAATAGTCCTCGTCAAGCAACACGGCAGCCATTAAAGACCCAACAGCCGAGAACGAGAATGACAGGCGTGGAAAATTGACTTTTGCTGTGCCAGCATAATGACTTTGTGCTTCCATGGAGTTAATAAACTCAACAGTATCCGAAATTCAATTTTAATACATTTAGCAAGTAAAACATTAAGTAATTAATAAATGTAAGAAATAATTGCTATATTATTGTATAATGTATTTGTTTTCATTTGAAATTTTGTATAGGATTCTTTGTTCTTATAACAATTTTCTTTTATAATATTCTTGGTATAATACTACACCCAATGATGTATGGTTTTTTTCTTAATATAATTAAAAAAGTATTCTTAAATCGGTATATAAATCAATCAAAAATATTTTTAAAAAATATATATTTTTAATGGCCCTCCTCTTGAAGGAAAAATCGGCCATTGAATCAGGCTGTCTCCCAGCCACAGTCTCCACCGCAGAAATCCTCCCAACTTTAATTAATATTGTGTGGCGTTGCCAATGGGTACAAATACGGATCACTCCTACAAGGATTGACCCGTGATCACTACTTTCGTTCCCAGAGTCGTCGGCTGTCCTTGCTCAGTTTCCTAATTAATTTCACCCATGCTTGGTCACGGCCAGCTGTCGTTGGATAATGACCCTGATATTATTTTTATCAACTAGTTTCCAAATTCCAACCAATGAAACCAGATTTTGAACACGACTATTTGGAAGTCTAGCTTTTCCTTTTGAATTTTCATAAGAGAACAGTCATTTCTTTCCCGGTTTAGGATCCACTAGTAATTATTTTTTAAGGTATTTTTTTATGGAAAATTTATTAAAATAAATTTTTTTATTTTTTAAAAATAATTTTTGATATCAATACATCAAAATAATCTGAAAAATAAAAAAAATTAATTTTTTTAACAACGTTTTTGAAACGCAAAAACAAATAAGACATAATAATATTGGTTATGCACCACCATAGCAAGGGATAGCCCTCAACGATAGTATTGGGTATTTGGTATTATCACTAAAATGTTTTTTAATTAAAAATATATTAAAATAATATTTTTTATTTTTAATATAAACATATCAAAACCATCAAAAAAAAATATCTAAAAATACTTTAAAGGCATGTTACAAGGACAAAACAAATACTCTTTAGTAACTAAGAAAAAAAATAAATCTCCCTTGGTAAAGATAGGTTAACGCTTACAATAATAATAAAAAAATTGATTCTTTTCAAAGTGACTTTTTTTTTTCATTTGCTTTTGTGCTATATTATTTAATTTCATATAATATTTTTTTTATTAATTTTTCATAAATTGATTCAATAGTTAAGAATGAGAACATATAAAATCAAGTTATATTTATTATAAAAACTTTTAAAAATTATGTATATTTTCTCGTAACCATAGTTTAAAATTGAAACAATATGTTCCGTATCATGTTATTGTAAAAAAATTTCATGTCTTTTTTTTAAAAAAATAAAAATAGTTCTTGCAATGTATGCAGATAATTATTTCAATTAAAAAAAACATTCAATCATTTTCATTTAAAAATAAAGTTCATTTGATAATACCACAAAAATAAATATAACTAAATATAAAAGTAAAATATAATCAATCTTAATATAACTAAAGATGATAATTTCACCTAACCTCAATGAATACAAGTCTAAATAGATGGGATATTTATGGATAATTCTATTATGATCGGGAGATTGATGTGTAGACATGAAACCCAAAAAAATTACATTATTAAGCAATTATCTATGGCCATTGAGCAACTCATTTTATTATATAGAGAGAAAACATTAATTACAACAATGGAGGAGAAAAACCTCTCACTCAACTCCCAACGCCTGTTTGTAATTTCCTCACATCTCTGTATCTTTATGAGCTTGCTTGTTGTTGATGTTAACATAATTACTTCTGTTATTTTTGCCTAATCTATTGCATATTTTGCTCTTGTAAACTCCCTCTATTTATAGCTAAAAATGGAGGACAAGCCTCCTCATTTTTAGTCAACAATAGTAGCCATCATGAAGCCATGGTTGATTCTTTCCATTTGCATCCACACTCAACAATCTCCTACTTGGAGATAAATGGTATGACACCATATCTTTCTTCTATCCTTAAAGATCTATTGAAGCTTTACACTACTTTAGTTTCTTATCTTTTAGAGCTAACTCCCACTTGATTTTGAGTGGTTTGTCTTCCAATCCCATATTCATATGATACACGTTGTCTGCCAATCTTTTCATTATGCAAATGGGCGACAAGTTCCCTTTGCATCTTTAAGTAGTGTGTTTATTGCACATCATTGCATTTACATTCCTTTTTATGTAAAGAAATATATCTTCCAACTAATATCATCATACTATTCTTTTTTGTATGAGGTCAATTGGCTTTCTAGGCTTTATCTCCCATAGTGGCTTTATAGAATCTATCATTCACAAGAGTTTGACCCGTTCAATCATAATTTTCCCTCTATAAATGTTATCACCGGTCTTGAATGTGATAGTCATTTTCTGAGTATTACAATGCGATCAAAAGATTACCACTCATCCAAAAGTATGAGCCTATCATTTACTCTAACCTAGCACTCATATGTTACTACTCTATGAGTCATTCACTCTTCGTCCAAGAATTTAACTAGCTTTCCATTTTAACCATGGGGGAAGCTTATGAAAATTGATCTGCACTTGTCTTTATACTTTGAGTATTGCAATATCATTAAAAGTTTACCACTTTTACAAGAGCCTGTTTGTCCAGAAGCCTAGCATACACTTCACTTCTACCTAAATCATTCGCTCTTTGTTCAATAGTTTACCTAGCTTTTTAATTTATCATAGGGCAATATCCATAAAAGTCAATTGACACTTGTTTCCATACTCGTTCTAGCCAGTACTCCATCATTGGCTATGTAAACACTATTATTCATATTTGCTCATATTAAAGGATCACTTAACTAGATGACATGCACACCACTTATAAATAGTGTTCACGTTTCTCTCTAGCATAATACTCCAATTATAAATTTAACTTCATGAAAATGGACGCTTCACTCAACATCATAAGGCTTTCACTCACCTTTCTTTTCATACATAAAATATGGTATAAAAAATAAGACTATCGGTGATCAACATCCTCTCAAGTAAAAAATATTTTGACAGCTTGAGAGATATCTCACCCTTGACTACTTAAGCACTCATACAATAGTATCTAACATGAACTCACTTTGGTCTAGTTTTCATTCACTATTGTTGTGCAAGAAACACTTTTTCACTCTTGACTAAAGCTTTGTTATCGTATAACAAACATGTTACTTTTTTATTTCCTTGGAGTTTCTTATACAATCTACCACACATGGCCATATACATTTTCACTAAAAAATACCTATGTTCTTTTATTATAAAATGGTTGCATCTTTCTGTAGTGTATATACTTTGTAGTCAATTGGTTAGTTACATGTGACAATGTCTTTATTCATATAAAAGCATATTTATTATTAATAATAACTATATTAATGTTAATTTTTAATTGATTGATAAAGGCGTCTACCAAATCTCTCTAATTTTGTATTTTGGTATTTCCAAGCCTCACATACCAAATCAAAGCATCGCCAATCAAGCTTTTATAAAGAAATGGGTCGTTAGTTTTTCATTGTGTGATTTCAGCCATTTTACTACAGTATATTCGAAGATGGGTCATTTGGCATTACATGCCATTATTTATCTTGGAAAAATTCTCGCTAAGAACTTTAAACTCGTAGGAACTTTAGTCAATTCAGGAAGAATATTACCATTGATAGGGATTTCTACAAAGACACATTAAATACTAAATAGCCATTGATAAAAAAATATATTTTTATTTCTTAATAAAAGTTGTTTTATTCAATATATGATTCTTTAAAATTTAAAGTATTCGATCCTTTCATGTCCTCAAGCCAGGATATTCTGCTATTTGGTTAATGCAGTCGCCAAGTTGCTTAAAGAACTTTATAAATTTGTCTCTTAGCACTGTTAGGTCTTTGGCCAAATATTGCATTGTTCCTCTCATTTTCATTGCCAAAAATTTAGAGTCTTTAACTTAAAAGTAATAGCTCATAATTTCTAAGCCCTAATGTTGTGCTTCTCATATTGCAGTATTTCTTTATTCAATCAAAGGTTGTTTGACATAAATGAACCTATTAGTTTGGTAATCGAGATGTGTGATTAACTTGGCATGTAGCTAGCTTAGCCTTCAGAGTATTTCATTTGCTTACTTCAGTTCTCCTACTTCAGCCTGAGCTTTTTGACATTTCTCTGTCATTCTACGCTCTTGCCTTTCTTTTGTTTCTGTAAATAGTTGAACTTTTCTTGCAATTCCTGAAAGGCTTGCTAGTGCTTTTGTAATTGGGCTAAAATGTTATATGTTTCTTTCTTCACTATGATCAAAGTCCGCTCCTGGTTGGTTAAGTTAGATTCTAATTTTCTCATTTTTATTGCTAATTCCTCTAGCTCAGAGTTTAGGTCTTCATTATAGGACTCTTGTTGGACTCTAATCTCTTTTTACATATCTTTTATAGTCTGAACAGTTGGTTTTTAAGGTCTTTCAAATAGTGGAACTTTATAGATTTTTTCTCTTATTTTCTACCATATTAGATAATACAGGGTTACTTTTCCATCTACACTCTTAGTGATTGTGATTGTTCCAGGATACTTCTAAACTTTTTGACTAATTCCATTAAATTCCTTAAAATTCTGAGATCTTCATGGAATTTAGCTAGTCCAATGGTTTGAGTTATGAATTTCTCATAACCTAATTGTTGTAAAACCAAATTAAAGCAATAACTAATGTAACATTAAACCCTCATCGATGAAACTCAAGTGTAATCACCTCAATATACAAGGTAAGATGGGAAATAAATACATTGTGTCCTCCAATGAAATAGAGATTTTCTCAAGATTGAAAACATCCTTTGAAGGCTTAGATGTAGGAATAAATGAATGAAGGGTATTGTAAGAATTCAACAAACTTGATAAATATAAATAGAAAGAAAAAAAAAAGAGAAGAGAGCTGGGTTTTAAGAGTGAAAAACTGACGGGAGAAGAGAAGAAAAGGGGAAGAAGAAGAAGAGAAAAGAAGGAAAGATAAGGGAAATAGAAAAGAGTTGGAGGAAATAAGTTTAAAGGTAAGATTTAGGTTGTTAAATGTATAAATATGTTTTCTTGAACTTTAAATTTTGGTTTTGATGAATGTTAGGGTTTTGAAAATTTGTTTTTTGGGTTTGATTGATGAATTAATTTGAATGTTATGGGTTGATTATTATGGGTAATTGATTATTTAGTTGATTATGGAAGATTGTAGATAAAGATGGTGATTTTAAGTTATGATTTTGTTTGAATGGTGAATTTGTGTTAGAAATCTGGAAAGAACAGTAGGTTTTCTGTTGAAATTCTGGGTTGGAGTTTGAAGATGACAAAATTTTGGTTTGGTCCCTCAATTTATGAAAATTACAGTTTAGTCCCCAAACTTTGTAAAATTACAGATTGGTCCCTGGAGCATATTCCGAGATTCTGAACAGAATAAAATATGAATTATGGGCATAATTCAAGTATAATTATGAATTTTTAACACTTTCAATTTGGTCCTCCAATTTGACAAAAATTACCATTTTACCCTAAAAATTTGGTAAAATTCCAGAATGATCCCTGGAGTATAATGAAATATTCTGGATAGAATTGAGGATTAATTATGGTCAGAATTTCAGTATAGTAATGGATTTATGATAATTTCAGTTTGGTCCTTTAATTTGACAAAAGTTACAATTTGACCCTTAAAAATATGATAAATTCAGATTAATTCCTAGCTGTAATATTAGCTTTTGCAGATTGATTTAATGAATAATTTAGGTTTATTTAGTGAATTATTACCAATTTTATTATTTGTTTTATTATGGATTATATTTTGGGAAAATCGTTAATTTTTGGGTTTTTTAAAAAATAACTAGTTTAATCTAAAAACATATGGGGTTATGGAATATACCCTTAGATAAATGTATTAAATAGGTTATATGTTCTTTTGAGTCATTCTTGAATATGTCTTCTTTATATTCAGATAATCCTGATATTCTACCAGCGGGATGTCAGTTGGATTTTCTTCGGTGTCTGCTTTTGACTTCTTTTTGCTTTAGAATCAGCTGAGTGGATAATTTTCCATATGCATGAGAAATATTATAAATATTTAATTTTTTAAATATGAATTGGATCATACTTCTTGATAATATATATGCTGATTATTATCCTTGTTATGTTAAAGCATAATCAATTGTTGAATCTGAATTCTTGATATGAACCAGTATATATTTTGAATTGACTTCTAAATTGATAGCTCCTCATTTGATTGATGTCATGAGTTGAGCCTTGAGATATGAATATATCTGTTTGATTATGATTATGAAGCTATGGTATGTCAGTCAGAATACTCATGCTAACAGGGTAGTGTTAGTCCTTGTGCATATCGTATCTAAACCCTAGTTGGTCGGGGGAGTCACCAACCTGTGTGGACTAATCATCCCACAGTACGGAGCCTCATGCTCATTGCATTTTGATTTTCTGACGAGTTGTACCATATGATATTCTTGTTATGGCCAATTTGAGAAACATTTCTATAAGAACCTAAAGCCATACTTGTATATATATTTCTCATTGTTGTATTATCTCGTGTATGTATATTGAAGTTATCTACTCACTGAGTTGTTGAACTCACCCTCTCATTATTTACCTTGTCAGGCTTATAGCTTGATAACAGGTTACTTTTGTTGAACCTTCCGAACCTGCTCTTTTGGTTGTAATTTGTACATTTTTCTTTATGTCTAGTTAGTGCTCCAAAACTATGAAATTATATTAACTCTTGTATTAAGACAATCGAATTATATTATGAAGTTAATTTTGTTATTAATGTTGCGTTGAACTCTGATTGATTTATTGGAAGGATAAGTTTGTATGTAAGTTTGGGTTCATATAGGTATGGAACCTTGGAAGGGAACCTTGCCTATGTGCCTGTCATGGATCCGGGAATCGGGTCGTGACATCCTCTCACAAGTATTCTTTCATATCTCTTTTAGTGGGGGTTAAACAAATTTCTCTATTTTAAAATGTAAATGCCATGGGGTTCTAAATAGTCCGTATATATTTCCTTCCACCATGTGGCTCATGTTCTAGACAAATAATAGCTACAAACAACACCTCAAATAACCTTTTCCTATTTTTCTATAGTGATTCAGTGATAAAAAGGTCTTAGCTAAAATTATTATTATTGGATTAACTTTAAGAGCAATTACACACTTAAAGTTGATCATACTTTTTTTTCAATAGGAAAAGAATCAGACCTTAAATGCTCAAAGCTAAAATTCTCAAACAAATCTCATTCTCTTCATGATGTAATCTTTTCTTAAATATAGGCTCTGATGTATTCTAGAACCAACCTTGATTGAAACCACCACTTAGTCATCTTTTCTTCAACCATTCTTCAATTGATTTTAGTCAACCAATTATAATTTGATAAAATTCAGTCTCTTGGCTTATAGAAATGCTCCAAGTTTAATTTTGAACAGTCTAATAAAGAATCATATTCGTCAAGGGTAGGAATCATATATATAATGTGAAAGGTGAAACACTTGTATTATGGGTCTCAAAACCCTATCACTGCTTAGAAATATAGGTGTTGCACCTAAATATTGAGCTATATCTCCATATTGATTTTAGAATACAATTTGATCCTGTAAAGACATCATCTCACAATAATCCAATAATTGGCTAGCATTAGGCATTGTTTCTTTAAGTTTCACTCACTCTGGTAGCTCGAACTCCAATCTTATTGGTAAGCAGCCTCCCTTTTCACATTAATCTTTTTTAACCCAACACTCATGTCCTCAATGGTAATCATATTATATCCCTTAATTTCTTTTTTTCATTAAAGATTTGTGAAGATCTAATAAATTACAATTCAAGATGAATAAGTATGACACGGTATGTTATTTATTAGTGTCCTATCAAAGGTCCATCCTAAAAGATAAGATCTAGCTCATAAAGATTCAAACTCATATTGTCTATTCCTAAAGACATTTCAGGCTCTCAGATTGCCTGAATGGTAGCGGGGTAACCCGACCTCTTAATCTTATGCAGCCTGAGAATTGAAATAATTTCACGATACCTCATTCATAGGATGAGTTCCAATATGAGTGAAAGTTTAAGTGAGCATCAGTAAATATAAGTCTCACTCACACTTGAACTTGTTGTCTAATCATATAAGGTGTTGGTCTAGAAATAAGGCAACAATAACATCTAAGAGGAACGAATTAGGTGTTTCACTAATTATGTCAAATAATATAAATAAACACGCTAAGAACATATAACATAATAACCAATAATATAATTAAAATGCTTAAAGTAAAGAGATAAAGAAAGAGAGATTACAAATTTGGCAATGCTTGATTCCATATTTTAATCAAATTTATCTTGAAATTTGGATTTATTGTGATCATAGTCAAGATTTTGCTATCTTTATTGGTTCATTTACTTTAGAGTTTTGATTGGATACTCTTTTAGCTAATTGGCTAAATAAATCATTGGTTTCATTCATATTTTATTATACTAGTCAAATAATGGATACTTAATTGAATAATTAAAACATGATTGGATCAAGTTTGGGTAACTAAAATTCATATCCACAGGTTAAGGGGTCGGGGTTTGAATAATACCAAAAACCAGCCCGTGAACATCCTTTATCATCCCTAAGTTTCTGAAAAAAAAACTTAATAAAGCTTTGGATCTCGTATTAATATTTATATTTTAACATTATACAATTAAATTATATTTTCCTACCAAAGGTACTATTATATTATAATTGTGAGTTCTTTTATCTAAAAAAGTTATTTTTTTAAATAAAATTTATATCTAATACAAATACATAAAATGATATGAAAAGAAATATTTGAGGCTACTTTAAGTTTTAACATAATAATATCATCATTATGGTTTTTAATATTCATTTTATTTTAAAGAATTCATTTTTATTATATGTGAATGTATACGTGAGCAAATTATTAAGGATATATTAGTATTTATATTTAATATTGAAAAATTAAAATAGCTTCTCCTATCATGTGAGACCTATCTAAAGGAGTTCTTTGTTCAAATGAAATCTATATGCAACACAAATACATAGGGTATATAATGTGAATAATTTTGTTTTTGTCAGGGCTCCATTGACTTTTAGCATGATTATATTAGTATTATATTTTTTTCAATTTTTTTTCTTTGAGTTTTGAAGAGCTTTTTCAATATATATAAGAAAAATATTAAAGATAAAGACACAAATAAAAATATTGTCATATCTATTAATTAATATTTTTCTAAATTATTATGTAATTTTTCTATTTTTGGATTATAATTTTATGTGAGGTGAGTAAAAATTAAAATACAAGTATGAATAGAAATTTTATTGATTATTTGGTTTAAAGGAATCTTCTTTTAATATTAGTAGCAATTGGAGAAGAAAAAAAAGAATAACAAAAATTATGAGTTCTTTTGTTTAAAGGATCTAGAGATACACAAAACAATAACTGAGAACATAATATATAAAAAAAACTAAGGTCCGATTTAATAATTTGATAAATTTTGATGTAATTTTATTAGTTTTTTATATTTTAACTATGGATTTTTGTTGACATATTTTTAAGCAATTTTAGGGTTTTGACAATTAAAATAAAGTAAAAATAAGGTGCAATACGTTAAGAGTGAATTTATAAATTTATTTTAAATTATTTAAATTTTAAATGATGTATAAATAGGAAGGCATTTATATATAATAGAATTAACCTATTTGGTAGTAATGATATTAACATTTTAATTTCTTTCTTAATTAGACAGAGTTTAATTTACATATCAGTACTGATATAAATTTTGTATTATCATGTATAAAAAATAAATAAATATTACCTTCTTTTCTTATCAGCCAAATGTAAAATAAGTCTCATATATATTGGGAGTTGGCAGCTCACAATGTGTGGATTCTTAGTGCGTGCATGTTTTTGCATTGAAGTTCTTCGAGCATGATATGATCATTTGCGGCATAGCCTGGAGAATTTCAACCCAAATCGAAGGGAAGCGTGTTAGTGAGCTGAGTTTTGGGCCTTCTGTCGCACATGAACAAGATCAGGATTGAGAGTTCCACACTTTCTTACATTACGTGGCACAGAGGCTGAGTTCGAACGATCTTGCCCCAGCAGTCAAGGTGGCGACTTCCTAGAATCTAGACGGTGATCACAGATAAAGTAGTGACTTGAGGATCTAAGGAAAGAGGTCTCGAAATGAAATGATGCTCTCTTCGGCAGAAATCAAAGGCCTGAGAAATGATTTATTCCACTTGCATCTAAGCAGTTGGTATATCGGCAGGAAAAGGGACCAGCTATTGCTTGAGATAAGCTCAACTATTCCCAAATATCTAAATCCTTGTGTTCTGCAGCCACCAGCAGTCTGTAATAATTTCCTCGATGAATGGCCTACTTGTGTATCCACTTTGGGTGGCCTTCGATTGTGGGCATGCCCCACTACACCTCACCATTACCAAAACTATCAATTACAAGAAGATTCTACTTTCCAGAGAACTTCCCTCATCAAAGCTTGGATTTCAATGGCTGTCCATGCCCCAACATAATTATTCTGTACTACGCAGAGGCCACTTACCAGGTGAGGTTCATAATGTACTTGGTTTGCTCTTGCCCATTCACTTTTGAATAGAAGATAAGAGGAGTGGATCATCACGTCATTCTTTATTTGATATCAAGGACATGATAGTGTTCTGCTTGTATTCTGTAGTGGTACGGGAATCTAATAGAGCATTCTTGGTGAATTTATTTAAAAGGAGAAAAGTTGGCTGGGCCATTCTTCCATCACCCACAGAAACCACCACCAGTTTGGTCCCTAGAAAACCCCCGCATGCAGAAATTATCTCCTTGCCTTTCTTTGGAATCTTCATAAAGTAACTCTGGTGAGTTAAAATACGAGATGCCTTCTTTGAACTTTTGGAAGAACAGAAATGCTGATCAAACCCTTTTTTGACAGTCTAGACTTGATAGATCATAGATGCTTGTTCCCCTTGCATGTGATTTTAAACAAATGGAATCTGCAATCTTGACTCCCGAGTCTAATATTCTTTGTGGATGTAACAAGGAATATTGATGACGTTTCTTTGAATTCCCTTTGCAGTTTTGAAAAGAAAATAAGGCACAATACATACTTTCTCCTGTTCGTTGTCCTAGAAACCTCTCAGCTTGAATATTAATCAATGAACACTTCAGTTCATCAAATACTAACCAACTGGAGAACGATTTGAGCCGAGATTCCTATGATTTTGGCCAAAGATTTTACTGTATCATCTTAGAGGGAAGGATTACAACCTTTGTTCTATGTAGAACAATGTTGTCACAGATCCAGAAACCAACTGCATCTGTCTCAGGCATGTTTTATGCGCAGAGTTAGTTGGCAAGAAATGATATGCAGCAGCTTCATTTGTTCTCATGACACACTTATTAGAGTTTAACATAAGTGTATCTAATAATTTCAATTTTGTTCTGACTGATGTTTCTTGTATAAAAACTAACGGACCAACAATATTTATAAGTTCTTCCAAAAGAAACGAGATATAGTATTTCTGTAAATTTTCTCTCTTTATCATCTAAAATTTCAATGAAAGAATTCGTAAATATTGCGGAACATCTATAAGCAGGGTAGACAATGAAAAGTTTGGACTTTTACCACTACAAAACAGACACTGATATGGACACAGGCACTGACACTTCGCTGACAAAACTTGGATCCCTATTTGCAGCTGAGTTTCCAGCGAATGCATATCCGGCACCTAATCCGCCAAACTGCAATGGATAATTCCCACACCTCTGAAACACTCTGGCAAGTGATGCTGCCTTCCTTCTTGCCCGCTTTGTGCCTGTGAACAGCAGACTCTGAAGCAAACCCGCCAATGCCGGTGCCTTGAGCACTTTCTCAGTTGCATCTGTCCCGCCACTCCGGCATAACTCAAGCAGTGCAGCAACAGCATTTTCTTTTCCTCTTGGTGTTCCACAACGCATCATTCCTATTAGCCCTGCCACGGCCATTTCCTCTCCCCCCACTGCTTTAGCCCCAATTGGTTGTCTCACAATCAAAGCCAACGCACCGGCTGCTTCCTCTGCAACCCCTTCCTTTCCCAAAGCCCCGACTAGTGCTGCAATTGCACCTGCTTCTATCATTCTCACACAATTTTCTGTATGAGTTGACAGATTAAATAAAGCTGTGACAGCGTCCTTCTTCCCACGTGGTGTCCCTTTTCTCAATAGGCCAGCTAAGGCTTCAACTGCCCCTTCCTCATCTGCTATTCTCTTCTTGTAGTCATGAACAGCTGACAGGCTAAACAATGCCGCTGCTGCATTTTCCCTTGCCTCTGTTGTGAGTCCAAACCTCAATACTTCAACAATCGAACCCAGACAACCTTTTTCATCCATAATTCGGCTTTTATTCTTTTCATAAATGGATAAATTAAGTATTGCTGTTACAGAATTCTCTTGTGCAACAGAGTTTGTAGAAGACAGCAGTTCACAAAGGTAGGGAATCGCCCCAGCTTCTGCAATGAAAGCACGGTTTTCTCTTCCAGTTTTTGCTAACAAACGTATCCCACGAGCAGCCACAGTCTTTGCACCTTGCGAACCATTTGCCAGTTGATGTATTAGAAGCGTTGCTGTAGCTCTGTTGGCTTCAATTGCAGCTTTGGAAGGCATAGTCGCTGCAAAAGCCTCCACAGATGAATCTGTATTCTCTGGAGGGTCATAAGGGATTCCATGAGCAGTACACCATTGCACGATCAGATTCCTCAAAGCCCGATTTGGAACAAGGCGAGTGTTCATGAGTATCTGCCCCGTCTTGGGGCAAGTACAGTGCCCTTCGTCCATCCACCTAGATATTGAACTCCGATCATAAGTCTGCCCAGTTGAAATTATCACCGGATCTCGCATCAAATCCAACGATATCGGACAGAAAAAATCCTTGGGTATTGTAATAAAAGTTTCTGCAATCTCTTGAGCAATCAACCCTTTTCTCCGCTTCTTCTGATTCCCAATTTGCAACTCCACCTCGTTTTCCCCGAACCCATAAAGCAAAAACCTACAATACCGAGCAATTGCGACAAACCCATTAAGCACCGAAGTTGTGGGCTCAATATCTCCCTCGTGACTAACAATTTGCTCCTCCAAGAACTCAATTTCTGTTATACAACTCTTGGCATCTTTAATCCCCAAACCCTCCACAAAAAACAACCTCAACTCCGCCAGACCAGGAATCCTTCCATTCTCAAACTCATCAAGAAACGAAAACAACCTGACTCTCAAAGCCTCCTCATCCTTATCAATCAATAACCTCGTTCTCCTTGATTGTGTTTGCATAAGATCAAGCTGTTCCCTAACATCCTCACTCAGTTCAACATCATCCAATGGAAAAACATCCAAAAGGGTAGATATTTCCTGATTCAAATCATGAAAATGCCCCGAAATCGAATGGTTTTGAAGCAACAACCATAATTTGCTGGATCGCACACAATAATCAAGCAATATTTTTGAGCGGTACAGCAACAAATAAAGCTCTTTAAAACAAGCAAATGTGGGAGAAGATAAAGCAGAACCAACCCCAGAGTCCCTCAGATACTCCAATAAAACAACAAAGATTTCAATTTTACGAATTAAAGAACGAGAATTCTTTCTTTGAAAGAAGAGTGACTTCCCTGAGAAAGAAGACACCAGCTCTGTTGACAATGATACAAGAGTCTGTACAAGTCCCACGTCGGTAAAATCAACCGGTGCCAAGAAAACCTCTAAAGACGGCGATCGTCGCCGCCTTAGAGAAGAAAATATAGCGGCAGTAGCCATAAACAAACTACCAACCTCTAAGGAAACTTTTTCAACAAGAATGGAAGATCTTTATTTCTTTAATTTGAGAGAAAGAAGAGATTTTGAAGTAGCACAAACCTTTGGTTTCTTTATCCTTATAAACAATCAAGATCTCTGCAGCCTCAAAATCTCCACAATTTCCTGGCTCATAAAACGAGAAGAAGAGCAAATTGAAAAATGGGTTTCAGTTGTTTATTATGGTTTGTTTGAATGTTGAAAGTTAAAAGAGAGAAGAAGATTTGGTCTTTACAAAGAGGGCGGTTTTTCAAGAGAAAGATTGATGATTCCGCGTTAAGATAGAGAGACAGGGGAAAGAGGACTGAGCTACCTATGACGTTTGTTTCTTTTCTTTTCTTTATTTATTTTTTGAGAATTAAAGAAATTCAATGCAGTTTTGGTGAAAAATGACTTGTATTGCTTTGACGGATAAGTGTCCAGGTTCCTGTGCTTTCCATTTATTTCCACCTCCTTCCACTACTACTATGACTGGATACAGAGAGAGAGAGAGAGAGAGAGAGAGAGAGAGAGAGAGAGCTTATGATGATACTAACAACTCATTGTATCTACAGTCTTTGTCACTCAAATGAACACCATTTTCAGCTTAATCTGCACTATTAACTAATATACTATCAACAGTGAAGCATCTGTAGCTTTTTTTTTTTCAATTTTCAAATTCGGTGATTTTGGGTGTTTTGGGTTGTTGAAAGGTTTATTTTGGTTTTCTAAGGTGATTATTATTATTATTATTTTTGTGAAAATGACCTGTAAATAGTATTATAAGTTAAAAACTCTTCTCTTAATTTTTCGGCCACCGTAACGGTGGCTGGATTTTTAGCACCAGCAAGCAACAAGTTGCATGCATCTACTCTTATACCTATTTTACTATAATATATTTTTTTGCTCTTCTAAAAAAACAATGGCATAGGGGTAATTGAGTTATTTTACAAGTCTCATGAGTCCTTAAAAGACTGATTGGGAATGGATGTTTCTCTTTTGAATTTTTAAGCACAATAAATAACTCTTGAAGTTTTTAAAGTTGACATATAACAGACTTTTTTTGTCTTTTTAATTTTTAAAATATAGTAAAACAATAATTTTACTTTTGGAAACAAAAAAATTTAAAGCTTGTGAGCATAATCTTTTAGTCTTTTCACCTTATATTATGTTATTGTCAAGTAGAGCGAGGCTAATTTAAATTTTTAATAAATATTAAATATTATTTGAATAAAAATAGTTATTAGTATATACGATACATGTATTAGTGCGTGGGAGGCGCGCAAGCAGCTTCTCTTAGCCACCAAAAATTCTCTTTTATTATGTTGTTTGATTCTCCACTATATCCTTTTCATATTGAGGTGGAGGTAGTGATTTGGTTTCTTGAGCTTTTATTCTCTCTCTCCTTTCCTTGAAATTTCATATTGGTCTTATTTGTTATTAATATTTCAATTAATTCTTTATTCTTTTGATTTTTAAATTTTTTCTTGAATCTTTTTATAAAAAATTTATTTGTTTTTAATTTCACCCTTCAATCCTAATTTTTAAATATATTTTTTTTATTTCACCCTTAGTCTTTTTTTTTCTAATGTTTTCCGTGGCCTTTTTATAAAAAAAAAATTATTTGTTTTCAAACTCATCTTTCAATCTAAATTTACGCTTATTACACCTGAACATATTTTTTTTTATTAATGTGGGTTCCATCTAGTTTTTTTATGTAAGAGAAAGACGCACTTTTGTAAAAATATTTTTTAGTCTCTTTTTTTTTTTTTTCTTCAAGGAAAGAAATTAGGCATACGTGACTCCTTTCATTATAAAGAAAGCAAGCAAACACCATTCATGTTTAAGAAAAAGAAAATAAACAGTAGATTGAAGAAGAACAATAATGCAGCATAGAAAAGGGAGGGAAGGGGGGGAATTGAGGAGTTTTATCACTTTTGCTTTGCCTCTTTTTTTTCTTTTTTTTTTTAACTTGAAAATAAAATTAAAGAAAAAGGTTGAAGCAGCATTACATAGGATTGTGGTTCGAGGGTTGACGAAATAAAGGCATGTAATTAAGGGTGGCCCACGCGTGTCCTTTTTGCGCGTGGAAGTTAATATAGTCCTTGAAAATCGGCAATTGTTTTATTATTTTATTTTATTTTATTTTACCTACTTTTGACAATAAAATGTAGACAAGACAAGTTGACTCCAAAAGCGAAAAACACAGAAACAAAGAAAGCACACACG
>Ga0325404_1003419_pt1 | contig 16903 bp, 3 predicted proteins | sample PopdelMetagenome_18_FD_205664 | JGI IMG/M metagenome (GOLD analysis project Ga0325404, IMG submission 205664) | Populus deltoides microbial communities from Bellville, Georgia, United States - Xylem-Control-R1 | ecosystem: Host-associated > Plants > Phyllosphere > Stem > Wood/Secondary xylem... | reverse complement strand
AAAAAAAAAATCATTGTTGATATATAGACTCAAGTGAATAGAGTCATTCAATGAAATCTTTTAAAATATTTAAGAAATATTTTTTATTAATTTTTATATATGTCTAACAAATAGAGCTTTGATCAATATTTATTTTATATTTGAGGGTTTTTTTTGTTAAGTGAAAACAATTTTATTTTATAAAATATAATTGATAAATATATTGTGAAAATCTGAGATTATTGCTGAAGCTTTCTATGTACTCTGGTTAGCTGTGGATGATACACAAGTCCTGACGCCACTTTGTCCAAAATGGCCCATGACGTTCTCCGCCCAACACAGAAAAACTAGGTGGGCCTTAAGCCCACTAGGAAAAAGACTCGACCCCCAAGTGGAGTGTCCAATAGCAGGTGACAGACAGGACTCTTTTCTCAATTCTCATAGAACGAAGGCCATAAAAAGCCCACGCAAACAGCTTATCTCTTGACACTCGAAACTACATGCAAAAGGTTCAGAGAGAGAGGTGGCCTAAGACAGTGGCCATGTCTTCCTCTTCAGTTCTTGCAACTGTTACTACTAATGTGTTTGTGGTTGGGAAGTGCACAACAGTGGCTCGAAAAGTAGAATCAACAACTACATGCAGTGCCGGAAATACTTCACCTCTACTTCCAGTTACACCTCGAAGCCACTCTTCAACAAGTTTTTAGTTTTTCTTTTCAGTATTCTGAAAATTGATTTTAGAATGGGTTAGAGATTAATATAAAATTATTTTTGAGATTTTATCTGATAATTTAAGTTTTTAGATTGAAATATTTTTTTGACATGGTATCAAAATTTTATTGGTCAAGTGAACATGCGTAAAATAATATGAGCTTAAATAAGTTTCAAGATAAAAATTTTTTCACTAGAATGGATGTGTTAAAGAGTAATATTAGAATTTCACTTGAAAATATGTGTTAAATAATATGGACATATACAAACTTTAAGTTTAGAAGCGTTTTACTTAAAGGAATGTCTTAAAAAATAATATAAAACTTCAAGTTTTTAGATTAAAATATTCCTTTATAAACAGAAATTATATAATTTTTTTGTATTTTATTTGCGTTGATTTTAAGAAATTTTCAATGAAGTATTTTTATCCATATTTTATTATGAATTCCATCCAAATTATACTTATTGTAAGAAAATTACGTTGGTTCGCAGGGAATGTTTATGGTAAGAAATTTTAACGCAATGATCCGAGAAAAAAAAATTTAGTTGGAGGCAAAATTGAATGATTTGAATTTCGTTAAAATTTTGTATCATAAGGATATTGGATTTTCTGTTCTATATCCCCGTACCTGGGCGACTCATGTTTTGCTTTCTTTCTCTTGGATGGGTTGGTTAAGGCGCATGGTTAGGAGAAAGGTAGAATCCAATTTCCTAAAGTACCTTGTCAAAATGTTGTATATTTTGCCCAACAATCTCTCATAAAATGAAAACCATAATTTAGATACTTAGAATCCACATATATATATATGTCAAGGTTTGGTCATTTGTGTTCGTGACCAGAAGCAACCAGAGCGGCAAAAGGAAGTGAAAACGATTTAATTTGAACTATGACTACTTGGTTGCTCATTGCATCTTTCTTCTCTACACTTGACAGTTATATCTTGTGGCTGGACAGATTGACATAAATCTGTGGCTGCAACCACAATTTGGCCATGTCAAACCAGATTTTAAGCAGGCTAGGCCCTGTAGGTCATAGGCGAGGTGGCAAGACAGCTTTTGCGTTAGCACTAGACAAAGCAGACCCGGTTAATGGAAAGGATAAAGGGAAACAAACCCCACCACCAGTACTCGCATATGTTCCTCGTTCGTTGGGTCTTGATATGGCAGTTATGGTCATTGGTTCTGGCTTGGGTGAGCTGAAGAGGAACCCTTTGTTTCCCTCCTGGTTCGCCTAAGGGTGCTAACCATGAGGATTTCTTTTACAGAAAGTAAAGGACCGGGCGGCTAGTTACTTTGTTGTTAAGGATTATGGGCATCTTGATATGCTTGATGATGATACGAAAGGACTTGGAGGAGAAGCTACGAGGAAGTCCAGGGACCCCATGATCGAGGAGATTCATTGGAGGGGCTGTTGTTGCATTTATGAAAGCATACTTGGGAGCTGCAAACCGTTGAATTATTTCTCTGAATTTATGAATGTTGACAAGCTGTTCTGTAAGGATAATAATGATGTTGACATTTTATTGCATATTATATAGAATTTACTATGAATTTTTATGGGCTTTAATTTGCATGTGTCGGCCTTCAATTTTGTGCTATTTAGGTCAGCAACAAATTAATTTCAGGGAGTCCAGGCTAGTACCAATAGCACCGGGTGCTTTTACTATAAAAAAATAATATTTTATTGTATTTTTTATTTAAAAATATATTAAAATAATATTTTTTAAAAATCATTTTTAACATTACTATATTAAAACAATTTGAAAACATAATAAATAAAAAATTAAAATTTGGTGTTTGTGTTAACACACAATTTTCAGAATTTTCAGAATAAAATTTTATATTAACTTACAGCTTTCTAACTATAAAACATAATAAATGGACTAAAAGATCTTGTTCGCAGAAGATTGGTGTGAACAAGCTTTGTATCAGCCTCAGGTTTTATTTGTTTCTGTGGAATGGTTTGTGTTTTACTCTAATAATATTAGTTAATCAACACACTTTTTTTATTTTTTATTTTAAAATCAGCACAGCTGAAGACTCTCTATTTAAGTTTTAGTTAAAAAACGCCAAAATTTATAAATTTTTATTTAATTTATTTTTAAAATCACGACCACAAAAAAAAACACTTAATATATTAGACAGTTATCATATAATTATTTTTACTATGAGATATATTCATATTATTAGGTTTTTCATTATATATATTACATAAAAGATGTAACACTTCGTGTTAAATATATATTCTCAACGTATCCATAGCGTCTAATCAAGAAAACTAGATAGCAAAGAATTTTGTATTTCTCTTTAAAATTTGAAAAGCATGTTTAATTACCGTATTAATTTAATCTAAAAAATTAAATTTTAAAATATAATTTATATTATTCTCTAATATAAATATTTAAATAAATATTATTTGAATTTGAAAATTGAATATACTCATATTATTTTGTATTTAATTTTTATTAAATAAATAAAAATAATAAAATTTAAACCAGTAATTAAGATTCTAATATTATATTAAATAATTATTTTATTTAAATAGTATAAACTATTATATAAAATATTAAAATATAATAGGATAGAATGTAGAAGTGCCGGTATAACTAAAATACAAAAAGCATCAATTAAGTTTTTTCTTTTAAAATATGGAACAATTATGGAGCCTAGTCTTGCTGCTACACCACCACCTAAGTCTACCGGCAACCCCAGCAACTATGTCAAATCAAATATCACTTCAAAATCATCTCTCTTTATCTTGCTTTGATCTCTCGCAGAGAACCCGAAGTTAAGTGGAGGTGCTGAAGGAAATGGGCATGCTGTACTGGCCAGACGTCCTTGGGGATTTGAACACGTTCTGGAGCCACTAGGCCAACCCTCTCCCGTCCTCTTCTTTAGCTTCCTCACCCAATACGCCAAGTAAACCTACTTTTTATATGGAAACAGGAGTTTTTTTTTCTTTTTTTTTAATGTCATAGTAGAAAAAATTAAAAAAAATACTATATAGTTAAAGAAACATTTTGAAAAATAGCATGTTTTTAAAATTGGTTGCACTTTTAGTTGTATCGCAATCAATAAAAATGTTTACAATTAAGCTCCTTCGTGTTTGTTACCATGAACAATATTTAAAAAAAAAACTCCATAACAAGTCAAAAAAACTATCATAATACCAAACCAACTATTTTTTAATATACATATACATTTTAGAATAATAAATAAATTAGTGGCCCACAACATACCGTGGGTCAGACCAAAACATTTTTCAACACGAGAAAAAATAGGAAAGAGACAACAACATTTCTAGAGAAGCAAGAAAAATCCGTGAGTCAAGTTATTGATTTTATTGGATTCAATCACTTGGTTAATTTAATAATATAATTTAAAAAATAGGTAACAATGGATAAACTAGAGAAAAAAATTAACTATAGTCAAGCTTAGTTATTCTGTAAAACTCGTGACCCAGCAAATGAAATCAAGATAAGCATATAAAAAGAATGTAATAAGAAGATCAATTGTAAAAAGGAATCTAAAAAAACTTAAATCAACCTAGACTAATATTTCAAACCATGACCCGAGTCCTGAGACCGGAATCATCTTATAAGAAGAAGCAAACTCAAAATAATCATTAAGTCAAATCTAGATTAACAAAATCTTAATTAGTAAAATTATAAGATATGAAATAGGAAAAGAAAGTTCTAAAAAAAAAAATAGCAATTAAAAAATTAAAAATTAAATATGATATAAAAATAGAATAAAATACTAGGGGTGTAATTGGAAAGGTAGTTCAATAAAAAAAATGATATAAAATATCGAGAAATGTGATTGAAAAAATAAGTTAACTAAGAGAATGATTATAAAAAAACAACAATAAAAAAGATTCGGGATCAAATCTGAAAAGTGAAAATGTGAAAGAAATATTAAATTGAAAAAAAAAATAATTACATATATTGTTTAAAATAAACGAAATAAAAAAAAAATCAAAATACTACTCTAGAAAGAAGGAGAGAGGAAAGAAGTAAAAAAAAAAAAAAACAATTAAAGTACAATTATGTTAAATCTACAAAGGTAAAATTCTCATTTTACTATTCGAATCAATTATTTCAATGAGTTTAGAGGCACAGTAAAAAACTCTACAGTGCCGTTGTGGTTACTTTTAATTATATAATGTCAGGTGTCGTGATCAGAGTCGTCAGACAGAGGAACAAGACCTCGTGTACAAACTTTAGTGGTATTCCGTGATAACTTCTAAACAACAATACCATCCATCTGATTGATTGATTTAAACGGCAGCAGCGGGGGCCAATTAAAGCAAGACCTGGAGAGGCTTTTCCTTTCACCTTCCCTCTTTTTCCTCGTTTCTTACCTTCTTTAACAGACGATGTTGCCACGTGCAACGAAACGGAAGAGGGCTCCCGTTCCTCTCTCTTGGTTTCAAATTAACGATACTTCTCCTCAGTTTTAAATTCCACCCTCTCCAGAGGTAGATTTGATGCAGAAATTTAAAAGTTCTATTCATTTCAAATTTAAAATTTCAGTATAATCCCAAGAATTTATACATTATTCTTAACAAATATATATACATGACATTGATACTGGCAGTTATGTCAAGTTAAATATTGTAAAGCCTGAAGTCGACTTGTTTGGGCGCTTATATGAATGTGCTCGGAATTATCACCGGAAGTAATGTAAACAGTAATGCTAGAACAGAAGAAAACTACGGCGGAGACGTTGGCGGTCCTCGTGAATTTTAGATTTTGATTCCCTCATACAGGGAGTGAAAAACTTTAAAAATCAGAAGGAAACAACTTTTATGCATGTCATCTAAACGAAGTACGTACAATCTGGGAAGAACCTAGCTATGCCAGTATTCTTTTGCTGCAAAGAAGCAACAGCAGATGGTGTGTGGTGGGGTCTTCCATCTACAATTTACACCATAGCCAAACGTGAAAACGAAGCTTGGATGGGTTGATATTTCGAAACAGGAAATATTTTCGAAGACCTACAGGTGAACTTGGGAATCAAACTGTCCTCTGGTCAATGAACATTCCACGCGCAAGGTAATTCTCAGGGCTCTTCATTGCAGGATCATCACGGCATATATACAGGTTCAGTGGCAAAAAAAATTCACTACTAGTGTAAAATCTTCACTCCAGGTAAGTCTGCAAAAGAGTAAATAAAAGGCATGAAACGAGGAGCTTCGGGATTATATTGTTGAGAAATTGAAATAGTGACAATCGTTTAGTGGTTTTTTTTTTCTCTTTCTATTTTTGGATGGGCTACTTCGCTTGAGAGGTTCATCATCAGTTTTTTTTCTTTTTTTTTCTTCGATGATGCATGAAAATATAATAACAATTATTTTTTAAAATATTTTTTATTAAATAACATATCAAAATAATATTTATTTTTTATTTTTAACATCACGTTAATTTAGAACACAATCCTCTTCATCGTTTTCATTATGACAAGTTTTGTTTTCTCATTGCATACAATTTCGTAACAGTGAGAGTACATTATAAACATTATTAATATTATTCCCTTATCATATATATTGCATCTAAGCATTTACAAAGAATAAACTGAGTTTTGAAGGCCTAGTTGTGACTATTAACTGGTATTTGTGCAGTAAAATAAACGCAAGGGTCAGTCACCATTTTTATATCGAATGATATAAATTATATTTTAAAATATTTGTTTATCAGATTAAATTATTAGGTTAAATTTTTTTTGATATGATATGATATGATAAGAGTCTTTTTAACTAAAAAGTCATTAATTTAAATCTTAATATCTTATTTTATTTGATAAAAAATATATTAATTTTATTATATTTAATAAAAATAATGTTAGAGAATAATAAAATTTATATTTTAAATAATTAATTAGAGCCATCCTACTTAGAATGAAGAATCTCATGAATTATTTAATTTCAGAGCCCATAAAATTAATTAAAATACATATAAACTGACCCGAATATTCATATTAATTAAAAAATTTCTAAAGCACTGTTTTGCAATCCAATATATAACGCACGAGCCTTTCATAAATCAACAAAACAGAAAGGAGTGAATTCTTTTCTAGTCCCTGGTGTTTGAATTAAATTATAATAAGCCACTTCATTTTTTAAAACTTATAATTCAATCCTTTAACTCACATGATAATATCAACGGATTAATTATTAATTTAGAAGCTGCATCAGTTGTCAAGTAAAACAGATGAAATCTGATTGATTTCCTCGAAATCATCATTCCCTAGTCACTTCCATTCGCACCATTTTAAGCAAATCCCAGTACATCATTCCTTCATTTCACTGAACATCTACGCCAGAGGAATAATATACACTGACCAGTTCAATTAATTCCTTAATGGATACCAACATCTATCAAACACAAAGAACTACATCTGACATCAATTAATGTATGTAATTGATTAGCTTAATTCCTTGGTGAAAAATTAATGAAAGATCTCTGTCACCATCCTCATCCCAAGGTGAGAGAATTTGGAGATTCAGAAAGGGTTGTTTTTGCGCACAAATCAGGAAATTATCCAACAAAATAAAAACAATTCTCCGATTAACATAGCAAAAAGTTTAGTTAAAATAATATGTTTTCATCTTATCTGACTTAAAAAACACATTTACTAAAAGATTTTATTTTTATGCGCGACAATTTATCGCATTTGAAAATATTAATATTTACTTAAATATCATGCTTATAAAATATAATAAAATGAAATTTTAATTATTTAGCTTAATTAATCAACCGATTCATAATAATTAGTGAAATCAGTAGACTGATTCTAAAAATAATAATAAAAAATCATAAAATTGCTAAAATTAAAAGGTCTCAACAAGATTTTTATTATCGAAAGATCTAACGGTCCATATAACATCACAGTAGTTTTTACAAGAAAATAGCTTTTAAAAACTCCTATAAATATTTGAGTGCAAATCAAAGATTATGATCTTTTTAGTTGTTATACTAGTCTTGTGTGACCATCTCTTTTCTTGAGCTTTAACCATGTCTCATTGATCCATAAATATATTTGTTCAACCATTCACATAATCTGTTTGAGGAAAATCCTCATTTAATTATAGCAGATCCATTCTTAATTGCTTAGAATCATCCGTTATCGTAAGTTCGACTATATCATTAACTTTGAAAAACAAAAAACAAATATTATGTAAATAATAATTTTTTAAAATTTTAATTAAAGTCTAGTTTTAAGCCTACAAGTTGATGAAAAATATAGGTTTACACAACTAGATCCAACTAGTCAACCAATTAAACTGGATGTTGGAGTTGTCTTAATACATTTCAGAAGAATAATATTTACTTAAATGACACTATTATTAAGCATGAAAGTTATCTTGTTGTGATTGGAAATAATAACAATTTAATAAATATCACGCATTAAAAATATAATAAAATAAAAAATATACTATTTTATTAAATCTTTCTTAAATAGTGTAGTCAACCAAATTTTTTAAGAAATTAATTATACCAATTTTAAGTTAAAAATACCCGGATTTTACACATAAATTGAACTTTCATGTACAAAACCATACGAATTGAAAAGACAGAAAGAAAAGACACTTCATGGAGAGAAATTAATGTTGTTGCATCTCTCCAGAGCAAAAGAGATCATGTCTTTTTTATAAAAAAAATTAGCACAGGAAAAAAAACACTTCTTAACATTTATTTAGAAAAACAATATAATGTTTTAAAATTTATTTAAAAAAGTAATATAGTTTAACAAATAACACTTGTAAATTGCTAGTCATCGTCATCCGCTACTCTTTTTAAAAAATAAATTAAATTCAAACTCTATTCTAATACAATAAAAAAAACAATTAAAATCAAACCATATTAATTCTTGTACAAACTCTACAGCTAAAAAAGATAAATGCTATGTTCTTATACAGACTATGCAATATAAAAGTAGATGTTTTATTCTTATACAAAATCTGAATGAAGTTTTCAATCTACCCAATTTGTTTTTTTTTTTTTAAATTTTACTGATTTTAATTATTATTAATAAATGTTTTTTCACTAAAAAGATAGATGCATAAAAATATAACACTTATTCTTGTTTATATAGGAATAGAAAACTTATTGTATAAGAACATGGTTTGATTTATTTTTTAAATTAATTTTTTTTAAGAGAGTACTCACATAGACATATGTACACACAGTATTCGCAATTATTAAGTTTTGATCCGTGTTGTTGTTGTTTCACGGTGCTCTGCACAGAAAAACACGAGATCATGGAAGAGAGAAGCGAGAGGGGTCGTAAGATTGCAGAGAAATTAATGAAAATAAACAAGCGGGTGCCCTATATTTTCTCTTACATTCTTCCGATTCTTCAAGCTAGCCTAGTAATTATCTACATCCTATAATTTTGTTGTTTTCATTTCCACACACATGTCCCTTCCTCCAATCTCCACATGGCACTATGATCATATCTACTTCCTAGCTAGAAGAAACACTACAATGAAATGCAAATATATACGGTATGTACACAGAAGCTTGGTTAGCTAGCTAAGAAACATTAAATGCAAATCCTTCATAAGGATAGGCTTCTCAGACATGGTAGTGAAATATCGCGATTCATCAGTACAAATAAAAGGGGGGGAAGCAATAAATTAGGCGTTGCAACTACTCTTCCTATGAAGAAGCTCATCTTACAGCTTTTCTACATAAATATTCCAAAATGTCTAATAATTAATAAGCATCTTAATTACAGCTCTTCTACTTAATTCCAAGATGTCTGATAATTAATAAGCTTTCATCAGTGCAAGTTAAAAGAAGATAAAAACAAAGAAAAGATCATTAATTAACAAGAGAGAGGGCAAGGGTAAAAGATCCCTCTTGGCAATCTCAACCCCACAACAACTTTCATTCCCAAAGCTCTCTGTCCAATGGGCAAAATCATAATATAAACACATAAAAGCACCCACCTCCATAGCCAGCCAATGGAAGCTACGTTACTAAGATAGTAACATTAACAAAAGAGAGTCATTTCTTTCGTTGTATTTGCTTTTAATTTGTACTTCTTGCTTTTATCTTTAAGGCATAAATAGCTCGTTGCCACACTTACATCTCCAAGCCTCTGGATAATACTCTAATGGCATACTCAAACCAGGTTGAATTGCCACGTGAACTGCTTTACATGGCGAGCACTTTCCACACTTGGATCTACATGAAGGTGGTGAAGAACCTGGTCCACCGAGTCGCTTCTGAGTCAGAACTCGCTGAAAAGCCCTTAGCCCACCCCCCTTTCCCCTCTCCTCCCCTCCCTGCTGAAGTGCTCCACTACCTGTATATCAAAGAAAAAGGGTACCCAATTCTACCAAGTTATCATTAAGTTTTCAAAGTCTAGAACTTGATTTTAGGGAGTGATAATTACCTAGTTGGGAGAGTGTGGTAGCTGGGGCAGATAAAAATAAAAGAAAAGTGAAGAATGTGAGTGTTGATAAGAAGTGGTGACGGTGGCGTAGTAGGGTCATCGCCGAGGTGGAGATGCTGCAACTTAGAAACCAAAGTGTGTGTGTCGGTTTAGATGTTGCAGGTGTGGAGTCTTAATGCTAAGAAAGGGCTTCTGCTATTATTGCAGAAGATTTGCGTGTGGGAACGATTAGTCCAAGTCAAAGACATATACCGAAAAGATTAGATAAAGTGAGAAACATGAGAGAGTTTTGTTTCATTGCTTGGCCAAGGGGTGGGAGTGGGTGTGATCTGTTAGTCTCTGAATGGTCGTGACATAGTATTAGAATCCATGTTACGTTGTTTTATTTACATAAAATGCCACTTATTTGGGAAACGGTAAATTCAAAATGTATGGCGACACTCTGTATTATTTTTTACTGCCCAGTGCTGAGTTTAGCCGAAAAATCACTTCTCAACTCAGGGGATACAGCTGGAGTGAGCTCCTTTTGTTGATAAACGTTAGTGTTATATGATTATATCAACTTCTCTATCCTCGGATGACCTAAATGAGGACGTTGTCGATCCATGCTAAATTATGAGGGAAAGGCTGGACGAAAGAACTGTTTTAATGCACCAAACCATTTTAATGAGAATTAATTCGGATCGAATTTAGGTGTTTTTAACATTTCAAATCACACTTGTGCGCTGAGAAGTTGAAAATGGAAGGATTAAAATTTATTCAGTGTAAATGTACTTCGATATTTTCATGGAAAATTGAGAAAAAAGAAAGAAGGTCATGGGTTCAAACTTAAATCTGGGTCTATTCGTAAAAGTGGAGTGCGAGAACTAAGCTTAATCCGGAAAATAAGTATAAAAGGTAATATTAAAATTTCCATAAGAAGGGGATGTTCAGGTTGATGGCAACAGCACCCGTGTGGTTGCGTAAGTGTGTAAGTAGAGGGAGTGCTGTCTCGTACAGGACAAAAGACATGTTTGGAAGTGTTATTTCCATAGTTTTTTAAAATATTTTTTATTTATAAATTATTAAAATAATTTTTTATTTTTTAAAAATTATATTGGATATTAACATATTAAAATAATTTAAAAGTACTAAAAAATTATTAATTAAAAAAATAAAAATAATTTAAACTTTTTAAAAACACTTTTAAAACACAAAAATAAATATCAAACTTCTCAGTCAAAGCTCAAGCCTCTCCCTGTTCACTATTAAACCATCTCTCTCGCTCTGCTCTCCCCGCCTCAGAAACCCTTTATTTTATCTTTCTCGAGAAGAGACAGGGGAGAGTATATTACAGTACAGATGGCTAATAAATATGGGATGGGGCCCAGGAAGCAGAGTGTGGGATCCCCACAAGACCCAACAGCATACAACAACGGTGTTCTGTTTTTTGATGACATTATTGTCGGGGTAAAATTATTGAGAAGGTAAGGCGAGGCCAGTTTTGATTAAATGAACCCACCCCCATGAACTTTCTGTAAGTGCGGGCCTAAACCTTGCAGCTGAGTTTTGGTATTTCCAGTGTCACTCTCAGCTCACTGATCAGTCATCAATGGCGAGGGGGGCTTCAGGTTCGGTAGCATTTAACGCTCAAGGTCAAGGCAGGTTCAGGACTTACAAATGACTGGCTAGAAGTCAGGTTTCTGGTTAGGGTCTCATCAAGCAAGCTTACAAGGTCAACATACCAAATAGTAACTTGGAAAAGCATGGAAGAAAATAGTAAAACCAGGGAACTGTTGCAAAACATGTGGGCTCTGTTTTTTAATTTTATTTTAAATCTACTTGTTCTAGTTGTGGAACGAAAAATAAGACATTTTAATATATAGAATCTACAGGCTAAATCATAGGCCTGAAGGCAACTGGAAGTGGGCGCTCTTTAATGACCCTGTGAAGGCTCTCGCGGATCATAGCTTGAGAACAGCTTGGTGATGAACAGTGGACCTACCACCTGGACAAGCATGGCAGCAAGCAACCATTAGCTTTTTAGACATTAGATTTGATACATCGGGTTTAGAACATGGAAAGGGACACTTCATGCTCGGGTACTATATAGTATCCATGCTACCATATAAGCAAAGGGATTCTGCAAATCCTTTTAGCCTGTTTATCTGTGTCTTGGTACAATTTTGGGCAAGAATTTGAAGGAATTTTGTAGCTTGCGCTTTTCCTTTTCGTTTTGGGCTTATGGATGATCGAGAACCCACCATACAACATTTTGAATTGCGGGCCTCGTATGAAGGCCAGAATTTATTCGATATCAACTCACCATCTATCACTGCTTTCCCATATTCTAGACTGGCAGAGCCCAATAAATTGCACTATGCACATCCACGTATTTTGGGGCACCGCAATCACCAATGGTAGTTTTATATATACACACACACACAAATAACAAGTTGGTTGATTGTATGGCCAGGATAGTTCATTGCTACTGGAAAGCATGTCTCGGTTCCGATAACGTTATGTCATAGCTCGTGATCGATGGTAACCACATGCGCTCTGCCCTATGGCTTGTCTCTAATACCAAATGAACTCCAAGTCTTTATAAATACTGTGTTTGAATTAAGGTGCATCGAAAAAAATGATATTTGAACTCTAGAATTACTTTTTTTATATATTATTTTAGAGCATCGCTATATTTACATTGTGCAGGTACACTGTGCGCGCAGGTCCTATAAACATGGAATTATTATAGTATGAATCACATTATACATATAGAATGTAGCACTAGAATACATTATCTTTTATGTTTTTTAGTTAGAAGTGCTTTGCACTTAGACCCAATAACATTTGAGTTTGGTTTGGCAGCCACATCCAAGGATATTAAATGTGGTTTCTCAGCCAAATCCAAAACTCTTGGATACAACGCTTTATACTCTTTTTATTTATTTTATATTTAAAAAAAATTATTATTGATCCGTTGCAAAGTGCAAACCAATATGTTAGTAAACTTCATAGAGTGTGTCCATTTCACATTTTACTTTAACAATAGACACAAATGGTGGATTGCTATAATGAAATGACTATTTTGTTATTGAGTAACAAAAACGAGAGTCTTGGTTGTGGGGGTAATTTGGTATTTTTCGGTGACTCATTAGTCATTAAAAAATTATTCAGGGTCTGAGTTTTTTCTGATTTTTTGCACAATAAGATTATGCTTCTACCCTTAAAGTTAACAAAATTTAGAGTTACTGACCAAGGTTTTTTCCATCTCTTCACAAGCTTTAGAACAATAAAAATATTTCTTTACATTATAAGTGCTGATGACTAAGATCTTTTTTATTTTTTTCTCCTTCTGGGCTACGATTAAAATATATATTTGCTTTCAGAAAAGACAAAAAATAAAGCATGCATTTAAGAGTGTTTTTATCCTTTTACATGAGCTTATTTGTAATTTCTAGGGTTACGAAGGGCGTCTTTGTATTTTTCTGTTGAACTTTTAATTTTTAATTTTGAAAAGTTGTTGGCACTTATTCATTATGCATTAACATGTGAATGAGGCGAAATGTATGGCGCTACTCGGTGGTCAAATAGCCTTCTGCCATATTCTTAGAAGTACCACTGCATCCTTTTTCTCCAGGTATGACACATGATGACAAATGATAGGTGGTTTATTATAGGTGGTCTTTTTTTTTTCCATGTCATTCTTTTCTTTATTTTTTAGAGGACGTACATGTCTATCATTTTTTTTTTGTTTTTCAATTATTGTTTTTATATAAAAGTTTTTTTTATGTTTTCAATTTAGTCCTTAAAATTATAATTTGTCATATATTAACTTTTCCAATTTGCTTCTTATTTTTTCTTATTTCTGATTTTTTTCCATGGATCTTTTGTTGAAATTCCTTTTTTTTCAGTTTCATTATTCAATAAAAAGTTTATATTGTTTAATTTGTTATTTTTAGCCATCGTTCTTTTGATTTTTTGTTTTGTTAAAGTTTATTCTTTTCAATTTAACCATCTACTTTAAAAAAAAATTATGCGCTTTAAGTTATTTTTTATTATGATTCTCTCCCTCATCTTTTAATTATATTTTTTTGTGTGTGATTGAATTTTTTCTAAGTTTCATCCTTCAACGTCTGATTTATTTGGGATTGGGCTTCATGGTTTTTTTATTTGTCATGCTTTTAATTTAATGGCATAAGTCACAAGTTTTAAGTGTATGAATCCTTTTTTCCCTCATTTTCTTTTATAATTTTATGATTTTACACTATTTTTTAATAATAAAAAATTAGTTTGTTGGTTATCTTCAATTTCTTTTCTATTTGTTTATTTTGGTCTCATAATCTAGAGTACGAGTTTTGCAAGTTCTTTTTAGATATAGTTTTTAAAATTTTTAAAAAAATTGTTTTAATTTGTTTTGTATTTATTTTTTGAAGAATTTTCATTTTATTTTATATAGATAAGCTTCATTTTATAAAAAATAGTTATTTTGAAATAATATTTCTAATATGTTCAGCCTTGCATAAAATATTTATTTTAATTTATTTTATTTACCTAGTTTCATATATGATTCTATTTTTATTATCTTTTATTGATTTTAAAAATAGCTAGCTAGTTTAGGGGCTATTGAAAAATAGCATTTTTAAAAAAATTAATTTTTTTTATTTAAATTTAATTTTTTTTATTTTTAAATTATTTTAATATGTTAATATAAAAATAATTTTTAAACACTATCACAAGACAACGACACGAGCATAGCATTTGTACAGGTAATCTTGAAACGGCTGATTCCTTCGTCAGCTACTGGACTTGCTGCACGTGTAAACGAGGAAAATATAAATATTTAAAAATGAATTAAAATAATATTTTTTATTTTTAAAATTTATTTTTAATATCACTACATTCAAAATAACCTAAAAATATCAAAAATTTATTAATTAAAAAAATAAAATAAAATAAAATAATTTTAATTTTAATTTTTTTAAAATATTTTTAAAATAAAAAAATAAAACAAACCGGTAAAGTGTAAGGAAATTTTAGGGCTGAGCACAGAATCCTCCCAAGCTCGCATCGGTCTTTTGAATCGCATACGCCCCCTATCATGAACAATCAAATATCAAGCCAGCTTTATGTTAATGTTAGAATACGTATATGTGTTTCCTTTTGGTATTATTATACATGTTTGATTTTTTATTATTTCTATTTGAGCGTATATTTTTTTCTACTTGACTGTATAGATTTTTAATCTTTCTAATTAATAGAACAATTTTGTTAGTTTTAAATTTTAACCTTCCGCCAGATTTTTTTTAATTTTCATTTGAGTTTTAATTAATACCCGATCTTATTATTTTTAATTTTTTAGCTTATTTTTTTTAAATAATAAATTTTTATTGTTTTTATAATTTCATAATACCTCAATAACATAATTGTAATTTATCTTGAAAGGTCTCTCTCTTAGATTTTAAATAAATAAGCTGTATTTGCATGTTGCATTTAAAAAAGCTAAAATCATTTGTACTTGAACAAAAATAATCTTCAAGAATAAATTGAATAATTTATCAATTCATATACTTATTAATTTATTTTATTAAATGAAAATATCAGTTTTTTTGTTTCTCAACAAAAAAAATATTCATAATATTAAAAAATACATGCATATTTTCAACGCTCACACTAGAAATTAAATTGAAGTCTTAATTACCAGTAAAATATCACGAGTACATTGGCTAAATTTTGACCTAAATTCCCGAATCCTCTCCCGTCGTCCTTTTCTTTATAGCTTGTCAATTATAATATGAATCGTTTAAATGTTTTTTATAAAGGATTGTATCGGTGAGACAACTTGCAGCCATGTTAGAAGGGAGCCAGTGGGTGGGATCCAAAACAAGCAAACAACAAATTGTGTGAGAAATCGTTTCCTCTTCTATTTCTCATATGATTTTTGTTTAAAATACCAGAAACGAGAAAGAAAATTAACATTGAAAGGCATATATATATATATATAAAAGTAGTGTCACTAAAGACATGAACTGCTGGGATGCTAGCTATGGTTGATCATGATGGAAGATGCCAAACAAGAAGTTATTGGGGGGTTACAACGTACAAAATCTGTGGGACGACGACGACCACAAAATAAACAAGAGGAAATGGATTCTACACATGGCATTGGCAACCACAAAATAATGGAAAAAACCAGAATCAATCAACAAATCACGACACAACTCCCTCACCTTATCATCTCCTTCTTTTTATAAAGCTTCATACAAGAAGCTACGCGATTTTCTCATAGAATCTAAGGTAGGTCACAGAGAGAGAGAGAGAGAGAGTTCAAGTTCAATAATATTCTAGGCAATTACCCAATTAATGGCTATCGAGGTAAGTTCTTCTAAAAATGTCAAATTCGAAGATTATACTTATAGTCAATGTTTTATACTTAAATATGCACATGCAGGCATGGTTCGTGGATGAAACTAGTGGAGAAGTCCAAAGACTCCCTCGTCACTGTAACCCAAAAGAGTTCGTTTCCCTTGACTACTTGGCTGGTCAAATCTCTCTCTCTATCTCCGTTTCCTTCTTCTGGGTTCTTTTCTCTCTTTCTCTCACACTAACTCAGGATTGTGTTTGTATTTAAATACAGAGTTGGGAGTGTTATACTGGCGCTTGAACCCAGCGAACTACGAGAACGATGAAGAATTAAAGAAGATTAGGGAAGACAGGGGGTACAATTACATGGTACGGCTGATTTGTTTAATTGTTTACCTTACTTTTATCTTCTTTTATTACATTTGCACAATTGAATCAAAACAGTTAAAAAATTTCTTACCGTTTG
>Ga0325404_1003415_pt1 | contig 16907 bp, 10 predicted proteins | sample PopdelMetagenome_18_FD_205664 | JGI IMG/M metagenome (GOLD analysis project Ga0325404, IMG submission 205664) | Populus deltoides microbial communities from Bellville, Georgia, United States - Xylem-Control-R1 | ecosystem: Host-associated > Plants > Phyllosphere > Stem > Wood/Secondary xylem... | reverse complement strand
TAGTACGACTGCACAACTCATATTGGCAAGGATTGACATGATATCCCTAGGGCAATAGCCCCAAACTATCTAAAGAATTTGACTTGATATCCTTAGTGCAATAACATTGATCTTCATGAAAAGCCTAGAGGCATCTCACCAAGTCGTTAGGGATTCATCTAAACAAGAATATACCTACAACCTCTTATTTCCTCTTGGTTCCAAATAGGGAGCCAGACCTATTAAATCGTACTAAGGTTAGGCAATGTTTAAAGTTCAATTCAAGTTTAAAGAATAATTCTTGCCAAAACTTTAAATTTTAAATATTTTATCAATTATTGAACCTACATAAACTTTTTAAAAAAATTTCTAAATTGAGGCAATGGACTATACATGGAATTTTCATTATGGATGTTAGACCCATATAGAATCCATAAGTCAACATAGAAATAAAATATAAAGATGTAGTTTATAAAATAATAAGCATTACATAAAGACAAACCCCACATGATTGGGATTATTTACGTGACTGTGGGGAGATTGAGAGCAATGGCTTAGACATTTAGGTCAAGCTTCTCAACTAGATATTCCCTGTGTTAGGCAGTTGCAGCCCTAATAGAGAATACATTAGCGAAGTTTGGAATGAGGAATGGATGAAAAGTAGCACTGAAGTCCACCTTCATTCCTTGTGATTAATTAAAGAAAAACATGTTGGACATGGCAAGGGAGATTTTATCCCCAACCGTTTAGGACAAAGCTACAAACCTTCTAAAAATTCATAGAACTTCTCAAGAGAATTCCTTAAAGCCTCTAGTCACACTTGAGAGCTCTGGACTTCTTCTCTGATAGCAAGGAGCTTAGCCCTCAACCCATCTTGAATGGCCTTTATTATAAACCACCTAGAATTATTTTTGGTAGAGACTAACTGAAGGACAACACCTTGAAAACTCTCTTTTAACGTGTCATAGACCACCTTGAGGCTCTTCAATTCATTCTCCACAACTTTTTCTTCCCTTAGTCATTGGAGGGCAGTCTAGTATGCCCTATGTTTAGCAATGACCTCCCTTACATGTTTCTCCTAGCCATCCAAAACCTCTTAATATGGGCACACATCGTGAAAAACTGTCAAAGATAAGATTGTTAAGAACAATGGTTTTAAAACTAAACCAATTTCAAACGAGGAAGTTCCTTACACTAAAAGCCATTTTTTCCTGTAAGGGCTAGATAATGGTTATAGCGCTCATCAAACTTCATCAAATTGTCTAAAGGAATAGTGAGAACCCTCTTTAACTACCTCACAACTTTGAGGTCAGACCTTCCACTAATAATAGCATTCATGGTCTGCCTTTCCTTGTCGATTAGGGTGGGGAAACTAAAAGGAGCTTGACCAAGAACAAGGCTGACAAAAACATCCTCAAATCTTTGTTTATAGTCCTCGGGAACTTTCCAGGTAGATGGTCGAGCAGTTGTTGCCTTTGTAGCCGTGATTACAAGTGGAGATAGAGGAATTGTGTATATGAGCCTCTATAGACAAGAATGAAATACCAGTTGCTATAAGGGTGAAGGCCCTTTTTTCTCTTAAAGCAACCAACAATGCCCATAATTACTTTAAGAGGAGTCGGATCAGCTTGACCCCATCTTTTTTTTTTTCTACAGGAGTTCTTGATCCCTCCATTGTTTTCTCAGGAACAGTTTCCTAAAAAACAGAGGGTTCATATTTAATGATGGGGTCATCCTCTATCTCTTCTCCAGTATTGCCTCCACTTAAATTAAAAGATGAAGACCACTTTCTTGAACTTTCCTCTACAAACTTTGTCAAAGTTTCTCCTTCCCTTGTAACTGTTAATCCAACACAAAAAGAAAGTCAGTAATGATCTTAGATGCACAAAAAACAAGGGATAAGAAAGTTGCATGCTTTGCAATATGGCCCAGTAATGCCCTTTGTCTATCTTATTGATGTCATGCTCGGTTGAGGCCGATGCCAAAACAGCACATGTTTTTTCATCATTTGAGCTTAGATGAGGCCTATTGTTCATATCAAGGGGAGGTACCCTCTAATAATATGAACAACCTCACATTTGTTACATTTCATCTTTGGGGCTGACTGACCTAGTATTTCTTATTATCAGCCACCTCCCTTTTTATTTCTTAACACGTAAAGGCTTGCTCTATAAGGTTCCTTTTATGGATTTTATGGGTCTATTAACAAGGTAAAGAACCAACACATGTCATTGCCATCATCGGTATCGGCAACCAAATTGTAACAAATCTTAAAGACATTAACTGTAGGCTCGATTTTGACAAACCTAAGAAACTTATCAAAGATGGATAAGGTTATCCACTTATTAAGGAGCAGTTGGCCTAGATTCAACTCATAATATTTGAAAACTCCCACAAATCCTTTGAGTTAGAAAGAATACCCGATCACATACAAGCATAAAAGGCTGTAATTTCAAATTGACCATGGGTAAAACTCAATGTCGATTAGCTTATATGTCCAGCCCTGGTAAGCATTTGAGTTATGTATTCTCCTGGTTTTTTACCATTAATGAACATCATGTCCCTATACCTAACGTGCTAGACACATCATCCTTAAAGGTCTGAGGCAATATTTCTCTCCCCTAAGGTTCCCTAATAATAATAAGAGAAGAACTTCTCTGACAGGAAGAACTACTTTTCCCTTGCCAGAGGTGATTGGTAGGGTTCCTCTTAGTTCTTAAGTCTAGTATGATGAACCCCTTTCCCCTACAACTTCCTTCAATTTCAAATTGGAACTTGAATACCTCACTTGAGGTTGTGGCAGTAGTTATATCCCTAGGATCAGATCTGACTCTTTTAGACCTATTTTACTATTAAAAAAAGAAGAATAAAAAGAAATAATATTTTGATAGAAAATACCTATAAAGATATTTTCTTCTTAGATTAGAGCAAAACTGGCTCAGGGATTTTTTTTTAACAAAACTATTTTATAAAAGCTACAAAGTAAAAACCAAAGAAAAGATGGAAGCAATAATGAATATAGGGTTATTAATGGAAAAACGTTTCACCTTTACATTTAGATGAATGACCTTTTATGTCATCTTATATCTCTAAAAATCTACTCAAACAGTGTATTAAATGCATACTGTCATTTTATTTTTCAAATGACATCTCTTTTAATAAGAATAAGCCACTTGACTACAATGAATCCTAACAATTCTACAAGGGTCAGATAAATCTTATAGGAAAGGTATAAAGTCGCTCATTGATGGGACATACAACTCCCAGGTAAAAAGACTCTTATTAAAACTAATAACCTTTCAAATTTTTAGGTATTTAATACATAAAAATTTAAAGGGATACCAATAGATCAAAGTGTTATATATTGATGAGGTGTAAGCACTAATTTGGTTTTTTTTTTTTCCTGACCCTCTCAATTTCATGCTTAAGTATCTATTCAATTTATTTTTTTATTTTTAAATTTATTTTATGTTTATGTTTTTTTATTTTATTTTTTAACATTTGATTTAATTAAATATTGAACTTTGTTAATTTTTTATTTACTTTTTATATTTTTATTTTTTTAATTTCTTTGTTAAATTTAGCTTTAAAAAAATTAGTTTTGAATTAAGTTAAATATATAAACATATTATGTTCACTTAAGGATATTTTTATTTGTTTTAATATAACTTTTTTGTGTCTTCTTAAATGATTTTTTTTATTTTTTATCCCTTTTTTTTACAAGTTTGAGATCAAACTAAATATTTTTTTGAAATAAATCATTAGCTTCTACTTAATTAATTAAATAGTTTTTACTTTTTACATTAGACCCCACTAATTACCTTTTATATTGTAGTTTCGTTAAAATTAAAATAATTTTTTTATATATAAACACAAGATTTTTATTTATTTTAAAAGCAAAAAAATATATCTTAAATTACTTTTAACTAAACATATTTTTTAATATCTATTTTTTAAAATCATAATTAAAAAAAAATAAACCTATTTTTTCAGCCATAACCATAAAAACTACAGCAACATCAACCGTGCACTCAGGCTGAAAAATGTTTCTTGAATAACACGAACAGAGAGAAATCCCCAAAAAGTCTGATCTAATTTTCCTTGTATACCAGATAAAAAGTTACGAGTTCTAACCAATGGCCCTGGTAAATTTTTTTACAGAATTTCTCTAGAGGCCTTTTAATAAATAAATTATACTGACAATAAAAGAAAAATTGGGAATTGATACATGACAGCCTAATGTTAAGTTACAGCTTCCACGTCCCCTTCTTAATGGCTGTCATCTACTCTCTGCATTTGCTGAAAAGTTGACAGGATGTCATCTACTCTCTGCATTTGCTGAAAAGTTGACAGGATACATATATACAACCCCATTCAGTAGGTCACACCCCAATCATCTGTTGTAAAGCCTCTTCCAGACGAAATCCGGGGGGAGAAATCAATATAGAACCAGGTAGACTCACTCACTCTTTTGAACAAGCCGCAAAAAAACAGATAAAAAATGGATCCTTCCTGACAAATATAAAACAGTGAGTAAATCAATAAGATGATAGCATTTATAAATACACAATAAAAAGTTGCAACACAAAGCAGATATGATGATTACATACCAATCCCAACACTCTGATAACAATCTCATCTTGGCCGCCAAATGCTCGGAGCTGAAACACGACACAAATTCTTATAGCCTATACTAATATGAACTTCCATGTAGTTTTTAAAAGAAAAGGATCTTCCAATTATTAATAATTCTTATAGTGTTGGGAAAACGGTAATATTGGTTTTATTTTCAAACTTGACAAGATCTCTTGAAAAATTAACGCACCTCTATTTGACACTGGAATTGCACATTCAGGAGGAGGTCTAGAAGCCATAAAGTTTCTGTGATACATCCCCTGGGCATGAAAATCCCACTCTTGATGCGGTAATCTAGTTGGCTCCTGTGGAGGGCCATCATAAGGAACAGGTGCATAGGATGCTTTGGCTTTGTCAGGATATCTTGGACCTAGGCAGAGAAAAAATAGTGGATGGCAGACAATAAGATGCAACAATTATAATCACAGTAGAGAACAAAGCTTCCATTAATCCCTGCAACCTCTCATAAAATACTAAACATACCCGGAAAGGGGGCAGGAAATCTCCAGCTATCATTAAGCTCGTATGGGCCAGGTCTCATTCTTTCATGGTTATTATAAAAGTTTCCACAATCAAAATCATGTGAATGCTGGAATCTGTTGAAGTAGGAAGGGGGTGGGATTTCTCTTCGAGACTTCACATGTTGGTTTGCCTGAACATAAGAAAACTGATTCGAGGGAGGAGGGTGTTGCGGCCTTGGAGGATATGCTTTATGATGGAAGCTAGGACCATCAGTGCGATGAATATTATTTGATTGACATACAGGATAATTGCTGAAAGATCTGGTCGAGTCACAATGCTGCCCCTGCATCTGATCTCTACATTCAGGTGTACGACAAAGCACTGCATTGGACAATGAAGGGTTGATTCTTGGTGGAACAGAATTCTGAGTCAAAGGTTGTCTCAAGTCATCTTGCAAATCCTGCAAATTTTATCTGAATCAGAAATGAAAGCAGAGCCTAATACATTCCACCTTCTATATGTTAATACTGACAGTTGAACAAATATGTGAAAGAAAATGCGATCAACTATGGGCACATACATGTGAATTTGTATAAATATTTGAATCAACACCACTAGTATAAGAATCAGGCATTGCAGATGAACAGGGTGCGGCAGGAGGAGGTGGGGGAGGCGGTGGTGGTGGTGGTGGTGATGACGGCAATGGTGGTGATGACGGCGGCACATCCTGTGGAAGAGGAGGGGCGAAGGGCTGTGGTAAGCACTGTTCAAGTTGATTGTGTGAATTACATGCAGCATCACCTCCACCAATGCCACTGGTTGAACTCATTTCAGCCTCACAAGAGGGGGCCACATCCTCCATTTCAAGCTCACCATCGACATCTTCCAAGATATGTGTATGCTTCTCTACTGCAGGAGTAGACTCTAGATATTCAGGAGCTTCAGAATAATGTTCTGGGGTGACAGCCTCAAACCCTCCATCAGAATCACTTCCGTCATCTTCATCCTTAAGCATGCGGGGCATACAAAATCCCGGAAGCTGGAAACTTGAATTGCTGAGGCAACAAGAACCATCTCAATATAAAACAGGTGTACAGATTTTGGGAACTACTCTACAAGCAAAAGATATATTAGCAGGACTCAAACCTTCCGTATTCATCCACAAGCATACCCTCCATGTCTCTAACAGGATCATCTAAAGCTCTTTCTGTTCTTGCTGAGCGACGAGAATATAGGCCAGCAGAAGATGAACCACCAAGTATATCAAGTTCCCAAATGTGATGGCGAATAACGGATTCAGAAAGAATCCGTCTTTCCAGCCAAAGCCTCAAAACCTATAAAATAAATATCAAAGGGTAACACATGAATGGGAAAAAAAATCAAGGACAAAATGCACTAGAAGTTTCCAAGGCTTGCCTTCAAACACTGTCTCCGATTTTCTTGTGCAAAACTTCCAGGAGGAGCAGCAGCTGAAAGTAGGCGTGGCAGTACAGTTTGAATAGCCGATGGATATATACCACCAACATCACCTGAAAATGGAACTGGAGATCAACATCACATATACCACAAAGACATACAACTTAAAAATAACAAGCACTTCACCTTTTAAACCTCGAGAGCACTGGGCAATGGAATCCACAAGAAAGAATAAATCCACCCTTTTATGTAAATTTGACTCACTTTCCAAACTACGAGCAAGAATCTCCACCACCTAAGTTTTTGAGTAGTATTATATCAAAAGATCATCAGAAAACTGGATCACACGTTTAAACTTCCATTTCAACTAAATTGTCGTGCAAAAAGATACAAATAAACTTCATGGAGCCTCATCTCCAATGAAAATGAGTGAACATTCAGATTCTAACATGAACTTTGCTCAATGCAAGTGTAGAAAATGAGTAAAATTATCGTTAATGCTAACTAAATGCCTGTTAAAAAAAACTCAAGTGTCAGTATATTTCATGCATATTGACTTCAGAAATGTTTGCATAGACATACTGCTGTGGAAAATCCGCACCTGATCTACAGACTTATTCTTGGAAGAATCAATGAAAAAGGTAAATCAGGCATCGACAACCCCACCCCCCCCTTCACTTTTTAAGAAATCTCAAATCTACATGTATGTTAGCCAAACTAAAATTTATTTTATTTAGCTGGCATATCATAATCTCTTAACAGAATGAGCTAACAACAAAAAATCTAAATCACATGGCTAAGCATCATCATCATACCTTAGCAGATACACCAAACTTTGCACAGTCAATAGCCATGCGTGTTGCTCGACTAATGCTCTCCTTCGTCCTTGTTAATGATCCAAGTATTGCTTCAAAGGATGACAAAGCAGCGTGTGCTTCTGCACAATTATTCCATTTCCCAACTGATTTTGGTCTTTGAGGCACTGCTGACTCAATTTTATCTTCATCAGAAACCGAAGTGCTCACAATTTTCTTTGGGTGTGAAAGGGAATTAGGACTAGAAGACCCACTGTTTTGAATAAAATTAACACTTTCTGAAGTAGACACGTGGACTGAGGCATTAGGAGTAAATATTTGTGCAGGACATTCTACTCTATCAGCTGGAGGCAGACTTGACTGGGCCAAGTCATCCTTGTCATCCAAATGATATTCGGAAAAAGAAACATGACTAGCTTCCTTCTGTCGCTGGTCACAGTTTACATCTTTTGCCACCTCACAACTAAGACAGAAAAATTAAGAAACTTAAGCACAAAAATGATGAATTGAAAACAAAATAAATGACAAGGAACAGTGATGGAATCTCATGCCTTAACACCAAGGATAAAGAACTTTTTTCGATAGAGGGTAAAAAATGCCTAGTTCTTACTGAAATTGTAACAGGTAAAAGCATACCAACACAGACAGCACAGAACCAAAAGGAAAATAACACTTACATGCCATTAGCTTGGCTGTCAGAATCAATTTGAGGCCTAACAGTCTCAGAATCCTCATAACCAACTTCCTCTGCAGTGAATCGAAGGAGATTTGCACCACTTTGAGGAGAAACTTTAGCGGCGTCATCAGCCTGAGAGATAATATTTGGACTCATCACAGAATCTTTGGAAGTATGAAGTTCTTTATTAGCATTTCCATCCCCGGAGTCTTTTAATTCAGTGTCATCAGAATTGCCGTCATCTTTTGGAAGCAACAACTGACCCAATGAACCATGACGGGATAGCAGACTAGCTTGTCTTCTATCAAGATTAGGCATCAATTGCAATGGAGATCGGGCTTGAGTAGAAATACAAGTATTGCCAGTTTCAAAACATAATCCACTGAGATCTTTGTCAGCACCTTGGTCTGTAGCCTCTGGAAAGACCTCTTTGCAAAGCCCTGGACCCTTGATGCTTCCAGGTTCATTGCAAATTTTGACATCCAATGATGATTTATTGGATTCCTCTAAAATTTTCTTGGAGCCAGATGAGAGTGAAGAAACCATATTGCCAGGAGAGTCAATGATCTGCTCTTCTGAATCACTGTTTTCTTTACTTTCAGTCACCATATCAGAAGCACTCCTTATTGAAGAAATGGAACTACCAATGATAAATGTTTTCACGGTTGATGTTTCAATAAAAGCTTGACCTTCAGTAGCATTCGCTGACATGGCTTCCAAAGCACGATGAAGACGTTTAGATGGAGGTAAAGCAGATTCACTGTCAGCAGAACTGCAAAAGGATTGGACTTCCTTAACTCTCAAAAGCTGGGACTTATCTGCTTGAATTGGAGTGCAATTCTTTGAGGGTGAGACATTACTAAAAATTCCCCTCACCACCAACGAATCTCTATGAGCAACAATATCACTGTTGCAATTTGAGGAGGAGCTAATCGGCTCCAATGTATTAACTCCAGCTTCAAGAGATGTTCTTTCTTCAGGTTGAAAAAAGCTATTGTCTTCCTCCATTGCATTGAAGGCAACTTCATTTGGTCTTCGTTCTTCAGCTCGAGTAAAATTATTGTGTTCCTCCTCCAAAGATGATTGTTTGCCCATTCTAACTCTAGCTCGTTTCACTAGTGGCAAGTGCTCATCTCCATCTTCTTTAATTTGAGTTATATTCAAATTTTTACATGCAAATTGGGAATTTTGGTTATTATCATGCAATCCTACATCCACATCTGCCTCTGTTTCCAGTCTGACTGTTGGCTCAGCCACTTCATCAGTTGCTCGCTTTCTGTTCTGTTTCCTTTTCTTTCTTATAACAACATTCTTTATTTGGAAATCAAGCCCTCTGCTCAACTCAATATCTCCCTCCAAACATTGAACAGCAGTTTCAGAGGTCTCGAGTCTAGAACCACTATCCAGAGTGCTACCTTCATTCAAGCTAAGGGAATCAGAGTCAGCTGTGATAATTTCAGAACCATTATCTTCGATGCTGACATTAGAAACAAAAGCAGATGAATCTGCATTGTCGCACTCAGAATCATCTGGTGATTTCTTGATTTGCCTAGTGCTTCGCAAAGATCTGTCCTGGATACAATCAATTGACATATCTCCTGAACTCTTATTACCATCATCTGGTGGCATCATGAAGTTTTGAAATCTACTGGACTCCAACCGGGAAGAGCTTCTAGACCTTTCAATTGAAGGTGCCTTTTCCTGCATGATACGTTTCCTAGATCGTAAACCTCCAGATCTTTTCCTTGAAGTGTAGGTGGTGATTATAGGCTTTTCTCTAATCACCACATTATCAGGAGGTTGCTCCAATAACGCGTCTTTGTGATGCAAAGAACCAATTTTTGCTTCAGCAGAAGCATCATCAATTTGAAGACTCGGATCATTTCTACCTGTAATAGTTGCTTCTGATGTTTCTCTTTGATCCTTCACCTCAAAGTGATTTGAAGACTCTAATGAATTCCCACCATTTGCATGAGTAGGGCCATCGTCTGAGCTCAAAACAACTCGATCCTGCTTCTTTAACTTCTCATAACTATCAATGATCTCTTGCACTGCACGAACAAAATCTGCACCCCTCCCCTGGCGTTTCATCAACAGTGTTTGTTTCTTCTCTTCAGTAAATGGTTCAACATCAGCGGGGTTGCAGAAGGCTCTGTATTAACAACATATTCATCCAAACAAAACAGTCTTAATTAACTGCATTCTAAAAAAGCTCTTAAGAACAGCATTCGGGGGGAGAAATAACACATTTAGCTAAAATCAGCCCAAACAAGAAGAATATCACAAAGGAAAGAAACAACCTCAAAGATCAAAAAAATGCCATCCATAAATTAGTATTTCAAGTACAAGAAGGAAGTTAGACAAGCACAATGCAATATTGTATGGCACAAAACCTAAATGCTGATATGTTAACTAATTCATAGGCATATATACAATCTATACAATCATGTATTTAGATTTGGATGCAAGGTGATGCAGTCAAAGATAGAGAAGTTCAGAAATTAATGTTAATCAATCTGTGATTGCGTATATTTTGATATATCCTGTAAAGCTACTCTATTTGGGAATCTTAGTTTCTTTAGGAGCAAGGATGTTAATATGGATTTTTTATTCATGCTTGTTTTATTTTGCCTATTTAGTTTAAGACAGCTAAGGATTTGGTGCCTGTAAAAGGAGCACCTACCTCCGTAACCATGGGAATTTTAATAATGGAACAATTCCACCCAAAAAATATCCTTGATCAATCCCAATTCCACATAAATCAAAACCAGAATTCACCTCTAAAATCCCTAATTCTCCAAACCCCGGCACACCCAAAATCCTTCGTAGGACAGTAATCTAAATATGCCCTACATCACAAAGGCTCTTCCCCTGCAAGAACAGCAAATTCAGAAAGAAATGATAACGTTACTATTGACTTTCTGTTTATTTCTCCTGCTTACTTTTAACCACAGGATAAGAAAAGGAAATTTTAAAAAGTTACCCAACTTATACTTAGATATTCAAGACACTATTTTGTACAGGTAAAAATAAACTTTCCAATAATTTTTTTCTCCACCATCCAATGTGCTTCGAATTCCAAAGGAATACCTCTTTTCTGATTAAAAATGAACGCAGCATAGAACATGTAAAAAAAAGAAACTGGATGCAGACAGACTATTGAGAGACATACCATCTGAAACCTCGCAAAGCAAAAGGAAAGAAAAAAGAGAGACCATTTAGACAAGAAATGTGAGATCTGCAATTATACATTATTGAACATTTAGAAACCAAATAGCCATAGAATCACTTTACTGATAACTGCTAAGCTGTCATTAAAAATTCTAGCAAGTGTCTCTTATCAAAAGAAATTAGCAATGATAGGCTTGGAACAAGCTAAAAGAGAGAAGAAAGACCATTTAAACAAGGATTACAGCATAGAGAATTATGCATTCTCAAAGTTGGAAAACTAAACAGGGGATAACTGCAAAATCCCCATTGAAAGCCTACCTTCTAACGATTGTCTCCAAGAACATCGATTAGACTAGGAAGCTCCCAAAAAGAAACTAGAGAAATCGAAAGACAATAACCAACAGCAGATGACTGAGAGAAAATATGACCCAAAATATCCCAATAGACAGAGTATCATAACCAGGGGCACAAATCAAGCTCAACAATCCTTAACAATGGAATCAACCAATATGCAGTTCATATCCCTACTCATAACCCTACAGGTGAACCACATTTTCCATTGGGGAAATGGCTCCAAAAATGCTGGACTTCAATGCAGCCAAACATGAGGATGTTCATAATATTTTGAAGGATCTAAGACAGTCTCGTTAAGAGAAGAAAACTAACAAGAAAGGGTGGAAGCATTTCAAGCCTGATTTATGTCTAATGTTGAAAGTGGTATGAAATTAAAAAAAAATGTTAAAAACAGCTATCCCGTTCTCTTTGGCATCATCTCTGCATCATAAGTCACCATTGCAAGCAAGATTGGGAGATGGAATCTTTTGCTACTCTCTTTTGACATTGTTCATCATGCAATTGTAATGATGATGGCAAGAATCAAGCTCTTAAAAAGCCATCTAGAAGGGGATGTTTTGTGATAGATTTTTATATAAGATGCTTATAAGAGCAGAACTGGAGGCTATTTATACCAACATGAAGGCTCAAAAGATGGCCATACCCTCTGATATTACTTTCTTTTTTAGGGAAAGAATTTGACAATTAATAATCTCTACAAATGGATATCAATAGATGTTTCTTAGTCAAAAAGTAGTTAAATCAGTTTGCCACATGCTTTTGCATTACAATTAAACTAGTGCTGCGTGAACATATCTTCTCAATTTTGAGGATTTGTAGGGTAGTACAGAGATCAATTGAAAGAGACTTGTTTCCTCAATACCTATAACTATTTTTCAATGGATGGGAGTTGCATGTCTATGATTTTGAAGTGGCCAACAAAAATATTAGCATCTGTGCATTTCCATTTATTTTACGAGTCAAGGTTGTTTCTGGAATCAGCATGAAATTAGCTGGGACAAGGATTCTATTTTACATGTAAATGTCTTACTTGTTATTAGTCCTTAACCAAGTAGCGTTTTTTTCCTTCATCTTTTTCCTTGTTACATGGGAATAGCTGTGGTTTATGGAATTAGGAGACTGAGTTCCCATTAAACAAGGATACTGAGAATTTTAGTGCTACATACAGTGATCTAGTCTTTTAATGTGCCAATATTTTTCAAATAATTTTCCAGCAATCAATTTTTTTCTGTTTTTACATTGTAACGCAATCATAGCCAAGATTCCATGGGTCCCTAGATGGGATTCCATCTCTTCCTTTATTTATACCTCTAACATTAAACCCTAAATTATGCTGACATAACTGTTCATAGACTCCAGAATTGTACCCAAATAACTCTAGCTTGTTGTTCTAAATCATAGTTGTGGTTATATCTTTATGATTTTCGTGTAGGAAGATATTTAAAGAAACTATGATGTACATTTATTACACATCATAGTTGGTTTAAAACTGAGACTCATCTTCACTAGCAAAAAGTTGTCCAACATGCCATATTATCAAGGGAAACTCTTCAAAGGTTTGAGAGTAATTTCTTTCACATCCAATTCTCTTTCGCTCCACTCCTATGAAAAAACCCCAAAGAGCAAAAGGTATACAACCCACGGATAATTTTTGCTTCTACAAAAACACCACCTATCTAAGCATGAACTTTCAATCAATTGAACTGCCACAACATAATAGAAACCCCGAGTAGAATAAACCATCCACCTTAAGCTTCTAGTCCATTAACAATCACAAAAGAAATTCTCCCCTATGTTTTCCCGAAAACCCTTCTCCAGCATCTTTTAGTCCATAAGAAATAGCACACAAAAATGGAAATAAAACAAGGAATGAATAGGGAGGTTTCAGAGTTCACCCTTTATGAGTAAACCTTCTTTAAAGTGATATAATGCCTTTTTCCACCACACAAGCTTTCTCCTGAATTTGCTAGAACAAGTTCCACACTTTCTTGTCTTTGCATTTGGCTATCAAAGGCAGGCTCAAAAAGATAAAATTGGAAGATTCTCCATCCTACAACCCAGATGAGTCAAGAAGTTGTCATCAACTTTTCCTCTAGCAGGAACCATTCAACCAATACAAATCAATTTTGATCCCAGATACCATCTCATAGAAGAATGGATCTTTAAAGTAATCTTTCAGTAGGATCCATCCCAAAGAAGACTAAAGTACCATCAGCAAAGGACAAGATGCCAAGACAGTCTACCCATTTCTGCCTGAGCTAAAACCATCAAAAAACCTTCCTTATTTCTTTAACTATCATCCTACTAAGAGCTTCAATAATCAGAAGAAAAGTGAAGATATGGCACACGTATGTAAATATCTATAAGCATGTATGAATATTATATATACATATATATATATATGAACAAGAAGCCAAACTACCACCACCATTTACATAACAGTTGCTTCGGCACAATCATTTAAATCAATTTTGCTGAAAGGATGATCCATTCATGTAAAGCAAAAGGCTGTGTTGTGGGGTTAAAGATGCTCATTTAGATATTAGAAGTTGTGGATTCACTTTCATGTAAATAAGGTTCTTGTTTTTGCAATTCTTAGGTCCTCTTTTATTAGAGTTTTGTTTATCAATAAAAAGAGACAAAGGAAAACCCAAAACCATATTTGACAAATATAAGAAAAAAAGACTACCAGATAAAAGTAGTGACTGATGCAATGGCCTTTATAATTTACTCAATGGTAACGAGAAAAAAAAAGAAAAGAAATAATTATAGGCAACATCATCCCTTTTCATATACTAACAGAGAGTTCAACTCTCCACGCAAGCTTCCAAGGAAACACTATTTGTCACTTCTGGTTATGACAACTCAAACAAAGAGTTTATACAGGAAATCATTGTTCTTGTTCATACCAGAACCTAAAATTAATTCAACAACTACACCCAGAAAAAAACAGCTTTATCAACAATGAAACATGCTACAAGGGCCTATTGTTCGCCACATGATTTCAAATATACTACGTCAATTCGCTCAACTGATTGCAATCTCCCTTTGGAAAAGAAAAAAATATGTACTCAAAAGTAATAGTTCCCCAATACAGAAAAAGTTAAAAGCCGTCATTGCATAAACATTATAATATGGACAAACAAGAAACACTTACAAGATAAATTTCCACATACTTTCTTATCATTGCTGACAGTCAAAACAAAATAATTCACATTAAACATTCAGGCAAGATGAAGATTATCTAACTATAAAACACAATTCTAGTTGTCCCTTTCTAAATCTCCTTTAATATCTAAGTACCTTGAGTCAAGAGACCAGATAAACAACTTGCTTTGTCCTACGACTCTGGTAAATGACTATAAATTACAAAAAAAAAATTGCATTAAACAAAAGATGAGACTAGACTAGACCAATTATACAAGCAAAATCATATCAAATCATAAAATCAACTTCCACAAACTCGAGATGCTAGATAACCCAAAAAAACGCTCATACGCAGGAGAAAAAAAACCATCAGAAGATCATATTGGATAAGGAGTATCTGCAGTAGTTACACTCACATTTGCTGGGTTCCAAAGAAATAGACGAGTATTTTCTTCCAATCAGCTGGATTCGGATAGCCCCACTTCTCCGGCTCACTTACCTGGCATCAACAATAACCCCACTTAATAAGCAGCTAATACTTAGCTAAGGCACACAAAAAAATTTAAAAGTGGCAAACAAAGCATCGGAAAATAAAGTAACATGCAACCAAAAATAAAGAGAGAAACATACTGTGGCAGGCCAAGCAGGAAAGCCTTTGACTTTGGCAAGGACGAGATCGCCCACCTTCCATTGACGGCGAGCGGCGGCGGCAGCAGCTGCTTTTCCGGCGGCACCTTTCCTGCGACTGGGCGCCATCTCTCAAATCAAATTAGATATGCCAAAATTGGCCGCAAAAAGGACCACTCTGGCACTGTCTAGGGTTTTCAAGACACGATTTCGCTAAGCAATTAACAGGCATTGAAACACACAAACAGAAAGCGAGAAGCCGAGTTGCTAGTTTAACTCAGTGTATTTAATTTATTTAATTATGTTGAAACCCTAATTTCTTTGGATTTGGGAGTTTTTTTCTTTTTCTATTTCTCTTCTTTTTCGTGTCTGTGGGGGAGAGAGGGTTTGGTGAGGAAGAGGAGCGGCTAAAGTGCGCTTCAAAAGTAGATTGTTTGCAGCTGTACTGGAGGTTTTAATTTAGAACGGGGAAAGTGGGCTAACGTGCGCTTGGTGCGGAAGGATGAGGTGTCGAGCTTAGAGTTTATTGGTCATTGGAGAGCAGAGAATAGTGTTTGCAATCTACACGTGACCTACCAATATTATTTTTTATATGTATAAAAAATAATATTTTATTTTTTATTTGCGCTATAACTTTTTTATTAACAAAAAAGATAACTACAAATTAGTCCCTAACTTAATTTATTTTTATCATTTCAATGGATAATTCATATAAATTAATGTTCCTCTCCATTTCTTTCTCTGTTTTATTTTCTAATCATGGCAGCTCTCTACCTTACTTGCAACAGCCCCATCATGCCTCTGTAACTCATGGAATCATCTACATCTGTTCATTATGTCTGCAGAAGAAGAGAGAAAAAAACCACGCCCACAATAGGGTTTAGGATGATGGATGTGGAGGGAGGTTCAAGAGTGTTTTTTTCGCTAGATCCAGAGTTTCTTCTCAGCCTGCTGATCAGATGTTGTTTACTTCAAGCAAGCAATAAATTACTTGACCAACTGAAGAAATTGTCAACTTATCTAATTGGGTGCTAGTGATAATGTTAGACTGATGCTTCTTTGGGGCGGCATATACACGTCTGATTCGTCGTGTTTCATGCCTTTTGATCCATCCTCTGATGCCAGGGCCATAAAGACCCCATTCATACAGGACTCTGTTCGGAGGCTTGCTATTGAGTTGGGGTTTGAGGCTACACAAACCCCCTTCTATCTATCGTTTTTGCTCAAACTCAAATCGAGTGGCGCGGAAATCAGGAACCATAGCAAGGCCAATTTTTGTGTTCCGGTTGGATTGATCCCGGATATCCTGCTCCTCTGGGTGTTTCCTTTTCTACTGATGGTTCTATGAATCTTGCTTCTTCTTCTTTTTCAGGAAATGCAGCGAGTTGCGTTCTCTGCTTGTATGATGATAGTACATCGCCAGAGCCGGCCCTAGAGCTTGATCTAGATCCATTTGTTAAACGATCAAGTGATATCTGTCTTGCCTCACCGGAGAGTGCTTGGACTTTTATGAGCCATGGTTGCCGATGCAAAGGAGCTGCTCTTCAGGGTGACGGAGCTAAATTCGTTGCAGAACGTGTTCTTCTGGATCCATATGCTAAAATTTTCATTAATTCTGTCACAGA
>Ga0325404_1003414_pt1 | contig 16908 bp, 11 predicted proteins | sample PopdelMetagenome_18_FD_205664 | JGI IMG/M metagenome (GOLD analysis project Ga0325404, IMG submission 205664) | Populus deltoides microbial communities from Bellville, Georgia, United States - Xylem-Control-R1 | ecosystem: Host-associated > Plants > Phyllosphere > Stem > Wood/Secondary xylem... | reverse complement strand
TTTTTTTTCATTTTATCCCTAAATATTTTATTTCATTTATTTTTTTATCTAATTTGATTCTCATTCTTTTGATTACTATTTTTTATCCTCTTCTTGATTCTTTTTTTGTTTTTAATTTAGTCCTTAATTATTTTCTTTCAATTAGTTTTTGTAACATATTTGTTCCTTATTATTTTCATTGCTATTTGTTTGAATTTTTAACTTTTTATGATTGAAAATTTTGCTTTGTTATTTGTTTAGATATTTTTTTTATTGGACTTTAAGTTTTGTTGTTTTTTTTGTTTTTTTTTCATAGAATTATTCTGATTTCTTGTTCCAGATAATGTGTTAATCAAACTCTCCCATGTTAATTTAAATTATTATCGCATAAATATCCTTTTTCACATTGAAATTTTTTTTACCTAAATCGCAACATAACACAGGCAATCCATGTAGTATATATCCTGGAAGTTGTTGTTTTTAGTCTCTTGATACTTCAAAACTCGAGGTTGAAGCTACCTCCATTAAATTTCTTGCTACCCACGCACGCATTCAAGCCCGATGAATCCTATAGTTATTAGCCATCTAAAAATCAACTCAAACTCTAAAATCTGTTTACAGCCTCTAAAGTCAGATACAGAACATCCCCTTTGCTGTCCTGCATCAAACCACTGTTGATAAATCACTATGTACAAATCCAGAGCAGGATCATGAGATCAGGCTACCCCATCTGCAAGATTTTCGTTGATACAATGGGTGCACCCCATTTTGCAAGCCATCGTGCCAAATAAAGGATTAGATATGCTCCAAAATCATGTTTTGGTCAGTGTTGGAATCATATCCTGAGAATTAAAATGATGGGGCATAGCAACTTGGGTTGGTGGTATCACACCAAAATATTGGCGACAACAAAATTCGAGAAGACAACAAGAACTATGAAAAAAAGTTAAGAATAGAATTGGAGAGTAGAGATGAGAGAATAAGAATTTCTCTTTTAATCCCTTCCAGTATCAGCATGTAGTTACAACTATGCCACTCTTCGTCTCTTCTAACAATGGCTATACAGATTAAGAATATTGCTTTCTTGTTTGACCATTTTATAATCTTCCAAAAATTACTAACGGAATGATTTGTCAGGGCAAGGATGCCATCAGTCTCTTATGCTAACGCCGGTCTTTTGTTCGCTTCTATTCTGCTACCACAACTTGCTGCACAGAAATTCACATTTTCTTTGAAACTGTGTTGGCTCTCTAAGTTATCAACTCCAGCTACCTCAATCATTGATAGGACTCTGGGTGCCATCTTGAAAACACTGTGTTTTGAGCTTTAAAATAAAAGCGAAAGCACCATAGCAGGGGATGTGCATCACTGCTACAGATAAGTACCTTCAAATAATTGCCATAAATTTCTTTAGAGTGAAGACACTTTATATAAAGGCTTTATTGGCATGATTCTTGACAGAACACTAAGATTGTGCAAGTTAAATCACAAAACTTAAGCAATGAGTTGGTATATTTTCATGTTAATTTTTCTCAAGTTTGAACGTAACCTGGGGCAAAATTAGGCAATCAGTTGGTATTGTTCTGTGCTATTTCTACTTTCAGTTGAAGATAATTTGAGAGCAGAAGTTGTTCTAGTTTTGAAGGGGATGGACTGATGTTTAAGAGTCAATACCATAAAGGAGCATACGGAGATGACAAGTCAAGGAATGGATATGGCCACCTGTATAGAAAATAACAGAACAGTACAGTGAGAAAACAATAGTAAAACTTGATTTCATAAAAAAAGGAGAAGAGGAAATGGTTTTACCAAAGTCTGAAAATGGCATGGACAATCCACTGGAATAGGACATATACTATTGTCCAGATGAAGAAATACGCGATCCGAAACAAAGGAAACCTCTGAAAGTGATAACAAGTTCAAATTTGTAATCATTTCATTGAAGAAGCTGGAAAATGATTTGTGGAACGAGCCAAGGAAGCTCACCAAGCAATTTAAAGCAGTATCACCAAGTAGGAAAATGGCATTGAGTGAGTGCATACTGATAATCAACTGCAATGAAAAAAGAACGATACATTGTTTAGAAAACCAAGAAAAGAAGCAAATTAGCCATTAAGCTGTTTATCTTCATCTACTGAGATGCCGATATGAGTGTGTGTGACCTTCATGGATAAGTGCAGGATATGGTTTTATTCTAAAATTAACACTAGATGGAGAAGTAGTGATAACTTACAGCATTTAGGTGGTAATCTTTGCTTGCAAGAAACGGGACAAGGACAAACCAAAAGACAGAGTCCGTGAGCATAACAGCCCCTGCATTCATCTGTTTCCATGAATGAGAAGTGTCAGCAACTTACCATATTCAAATTGTTGAATCCATATAATCCATGATGTATACAAAGTAAAAGGAAAACGGCATAAAAGCATTGGCGAGCAGGACTTGTGTCCACCTGATTTACTGCCTTCCCTTGTTCTTCTGGTTCCTGACTGAACTTTCCGATTTCAAATATGAACGTTAAGAAAGAGTAGTCCCTTAGTGAAATGACCCTGCTTTTTTCAGCTCTTATGCCTTGGTATGGACCTCTTAATTTTTCATAAACAGACGAAAGGTTGAGCCACAAATCCTAACAAGGAACTACTCATAATGGGATTGAGAAATGAGATTTCATGTCACGTTAAACTGAAGCAAAAGCATATTAGAACTTTCAAGTTCCTGTGTCAGCATTCGCAGACAGACTATGTTCTAAGGCTAGATGTATAAAAATGTTCTTTACAGGTTCTGAATAAAACGAGCTCATTACATTAAGAATCTCATTTGAATAAAATATAAAAGTACAATATATTTGGCCAAGTTTACCCAGTGATTTACGGACAAGTTACCTGAAAAATGATTTGAAAGATGAAAGCCCATTTCCCTGCAGGTTGGCGAACATCAAGTATTTCATGGGAGTTTGAACTTTCCATAGCCATGGAAGTATTAGAACCTTTTCCAAGTGCTGAAGTTACACAACATCCTTGCTCTGCATCTGCCTCTACATTATCAACCCTATCACCACCAACTCTTTTGTGATATTGGTAACATCCACGCATGGAGAGCAAGGAACCAAGCTGCAAATAAACTTGAGATTACCATTAAGCAAAGAACACATGTAAGAAAAAATCAGGCTAGTAGTCTCTTTGATGACATAAAACTCACCCCAAAATAAATTGTGACTGAAGTAAAAGTCCACCTGTTCAGGACCAAGAAACATTAGCAATCAATAACATTGAATATAATTGGTGAAATCAATAATTCAAACATAATAAAAAGTATGAAATTTATACTAAGCAAGAGATAAACTCGAGAAAAAGGACATCTTACTGGGTATAGTAGTAAAATATGCTGCCTCCATCCATCAAGACTGCAATTGCAAGCAACACCGACAGCACAATGAAAGCAAAAAGTCTGAAAACTAGCAACCAGGCAGGGTGGATTCCTTTCAGGCATGGCCTCCAAGTTTCATCATCATACAAAGATGCCTCGGCTTCTTGCTTGTTCTCTCCACTATCATGTTCCACTTTGCAACGACGTTCATTTTTCCATATAAGAAGAGATGCAGTAATCATCAAGATTAAGACCCAAGTGGCACAGAGGAAGAACCTCCAGTTAAGCCAGTAACTGGAAAGGGTTGTGTCGGCAGTCATGACTGGTTGCCAGGTATCTTTGGGAGATCCTGTTATAAAACTCATTCTGTCACTTCTTCTTTTCTGATTGTTCACTATCTATATATGATTAATGGTTTGATGTAGAAGAAGAAATGTTTTCACACTTTCTTATGGAAGAAGGAATGAAGCTGAATTTGGAACTTTGGAAGTTGAATGAAATGAGATAGACAATCAAGTGATAACCAAAAAATTTCGTTAGAATGCTGGAAAAAAAATGGAATTTGACTAAAAATAAAACGTATTGGTATCCTTTCCTGAGGGGAAAAATGAAGAAATTGTTATGAGAATCAATTCAAAGGGAAAACGAAGAGAATGATTGAATTAATGGGAATAACAGAACAGTTCTGAGAAACTAAAGCTTTGAGAAATGATGTGTGACACACATATTACAGCTACAGTTCTATGAACCAAGTGAGAAGAATAGATTGGTGGCAGAGTTAGCTCAAATCCACATTCGAAACACACAAATTTTCTTGAATCCACGCTAAAACATGAAAGCCAAGCAGAGTTTGTAGATGCCATAAACAGACCACATTTAAGAGAAGATAGAGAAGAGCTCCTATTAGTTATAGGTGGTTATATTTAAAATATATATATCTCAACATCACAACAACCAGAGAAGATTTGGCCCAACGGGGAAGTTCAAAATATCAAAACCCCATTTTGATTTTGATCTCATCAACGCCTTAAACTAATCAGAGATTCCAAACTTTTGGTGGGTTCTTGCACAGAAAGATAAAATGCAAGCTTATTGTATTAAAAATTTGAACACACAAAAGAAGCAACCAAATTCTAAGGGAAGGGAAGGTTGATACTTACAAGGGAAAGCAAGAACAATGTTGTGGTGTATAAGAGCCTACAAGAAGATGCTTTGCTTCTTTACTTTGGAGAGAAACTAAATAAAGGAGAAAAATAAAAAAAATAAAAACAATAAAAGAGAGAGGAAGATACAGAGAGAGGATAAAAGGATGGTCTGCTTTGAGCATACGCTTCTCACTTTTTCACTTCTATTATTTCAAGAAAAGAAAAACAAATCGTGAAAATAGACCTGACACTTTGTTCAGTTACATCCTCTTTACATGCATGCAAATATAAATTTGTTAAAAATATTCGGGTTTTTGTCACCTTTTCCCAGATAAGTTTTTCCTTAATTTCTTACCACTACAAATTTTTAAAGAGAGACAGGGACAAGATACCAAATTATTTGGATACTGTGTTGGGAATACTACTAGCTTTTCCAAGTACAAGAGAGGCCAATCGCCTACCAAGAAATAAAGCAGCTCAGACTATGGAAATGAATGACAGTGGTCACTGTAGCTCCAGATCTGGAGATAGGAATTGAGTTTTGACTGTGATTTTGTAAACAGTCATTGAGTTATAATTGACCATGATTTATCTATCAATAAAGATGAAGATTATCAACCTAAACCAAAACAACCTCTTCATTTTGGGAACTTTTGTGAGGGTAAATGTAGGAATGATGGGTCTTATTAATCATATAGTATGCGGACAGAAATCATGATGTTAGAGCTTTTTAGCTATGATCAGTACAAAGCTGAATTGTGAAGATCTATTTTGGTATTTGCATGTTCTGATGGGACACTTGCCAGCAATGCATCGATGGTCAAGAAAGTGCTACATGGCTTGTTTAAATGAACGAGGCACAGGGGACCCTGTTGGGCATCTTGATCGGCTTGTAAATGAAGCTGCAAGGGAAGAGAATAAAACGTGAAGCACAGGATTGCTCACGGGCCATAAAAGGGGTGATTTGATTTGCATTACCGCGAGGTGACCTACATTATCTGTTCGTCTTTTAGCTTTCAAATGCCCCAACATCACCGGCTTTTCCATGCCTTCCTCTTTTAGCTTTCACTGTTTAATTAAGTAGCCATTGAATAGGATTAAAAGCAAGGGAAAAAGCAAGGAGTCGGTTGGGAATTGTATATAATTTTTATTTTTCTTGTTTATTTGGAACTCATCCAAAATTCAAGCACAAAGTTTAAGTAACAATCAGGCAATCAAAGGGGTTGGTGAGGGTGGCAAGGGGGGAAGATTTTAGGAAGAAATTAAGCCTGACAACAACTGTCAAACAGCAGCAGATTTTGTGACGTGTTTAAGATGGGGACAAACTTGGTTACCAAGCAAGAACACATTACATTAACATTAGCCACACGCTACAATTTACTTTGTGATGGGGCAACCTTAAATTGAACTGAGGTATTTTTGAATAAATAAATAAATAAATCCTAGGTTTATGGGTCATGGAATCAATCAATCAATCAATAGATCCAATGACCATCTAACAAGGTTAAGTCCTATAATTTAATAGATAAACTCGGCTTCTTGCATGCCATTTCAATAGATTGTTCCTTGCTGTGATTTGTCTTTATAGTATAAATTTAACAAATTGTAAGAGAAGCAAGCCATGCGGATAACATGGAGAATTTATATCAAATAGCAAAAAGAAAACAGCGCAAAAATGAATAAAAATCTCATAGCAGTACCACACACAGACAAGAGCAACTGGTAGGTAGGTCAATATGCTATCATCCAAAAAACAATTTATTGACATGGGAATTCCAAGCACATGAATTCGAACCAGCAGGCAGCAAGAGTGCGAGACTGACAATGAACTTTATATGAAATGATACCATAAATTTAAGTTTTGTGCTAGCGGTGGTTAAGATTGCTCATGAGCCACGACCCCAAATTAATTAGAAGAGGGAGGATCCAAGATTGCAGCAAGAAGAATAATTTTTACTAGTTATTAAAATGGATTTGGCAGTTGCTATTAATTACACAGCTCGATGTTTAACAATGCGACGGGGTTATAACTTGCGATTGAATAATTTGCCAGGTATCAGAGAGACAGCAGAGGAACTGAAGTCTGATTCTCGTATTCATGCATGTATAGCATATTTCAGAATTAAGCCATCGTTTGGTTGCCAAGAAAAATCAGAGGGGATAATTATTGAAGTACAAAATCTGACAAAACATTCGACTAGATTATACAATGGAGCCCCCTGTGTATATAATACACACACACACTTCCTTAAATATTGGTCCTTAATATATTTTCATAACCTTTTCTCCTAACTGATATCATGTCTCTATTGCAGCCAGCCAGCCAACCATAAAGAAGTGAGCATAGCTTGTCGGTGATTTTCATCATATCGATAGGTAATGAGAAGATTCCTGGGGAGGAACGGAACAATACATGTTTTTGTGTTCTTATGCAAGAAAAGACAGGATAAAGATTAAAAACAGCTCAAACATTGACATCAAAATCTTTAAAGAATTGTGTATTCAAACATTACTACTAAATTTATACTAGCTAGTTGACACAGAGAAAGATAGAGATACACCTGCCATGTTCTGGTGATGAGGGGTTTCCTAATCTTGCTCTTGAGCTGTTAACTTTTAGACAATATTATTCCAAGAAACAGAAACGAACGAGGCATGTATAAAAAGCATGGACAGTGATCGATCAAGAAGCGTCTCTTGAGAAGTGAGCGTAAGGAAAACACTTATACTTCATGCATTTGCAGTGATGTCCGGTGGAAAAGAAATGCGTGCATGCATGAATTTGCCCCGAGAATTGCGGACACAAAATGTTATCTGTGTTCATGAAATTGTAGAGATTAAATTCTTGTTTACTCTCTGGGTCTTCATCATGATTATAATTTACTCCTTCATGTTTGAGAACCTATAACTTATTACAATTCATGTTGGTGTTTTCTCATTTCCAAATGTATCTTTCAACACACAACCAGAAAATTATCAAATACAAACAGAAATAACACCATAAAAAAATTACTGTCATTTACCAATGGAATAATATCTTGTTATTTTCCTTGGTATTCACCGATGGAAAATTTTTTGTTGGTACCTACTAAGGAAATTACAATTGAAAATGAAAAAAATGAAGAAGAAAAGAAGAAAAACGACGTGTAATTATCACAAACAAAATTACTGATGAAATATGTTCGTCACTAATATCCGTCAGTAAATCCGTTGGTAATATTCAAGTTATAACCTGACAGCCAAACACCCTCTCCCACTCCCTCATTTCTTCTTCTTCTTCCTTTTTATTCTGTAGAAAATAGCGCACAACAGCCCTTTATTTTATCATAAATCATGCTCAAATTATCACAAATTCAGCCACCCAACACTTATTATGACGTCGGCATCTTGTTTTGATTCAATTTTTTTTAATATTCACCACATCAAGTAAGCACAACTACCCTTTTTTTTTTGTTGTAACCCATTTTTAAAATGTTAGTTTTTTGGAATTTTCATATATTTAATATATGTAGCTTGTTTGCGTGTTTACTTGTTTTATAGCTTTTTCGTATAGAAATGTGTTGTATAAATATATGATTTGTATATGTTAGGATTTGTTTGAGATTTTGAAAAATTATATTTATTTGTCATTTGATGAAATTGAGTTTGATTTTGTAACTTATGTGATTTATAATAAAATAAATAATGGTTTATTTAACGGGTACGTTTCATATTTTGTCAATTTTATTATTAAGTTGAAAATTTCAGTAAATTTGAAGGAATTTGAATTTTTAGGGGAAATTACTAATGATTTAAGGGTATTATTAAAATAGATTAAATAAGTTTGAGTTAAACCAATGATATTTAATTAGTTGGATACCGATACTTTATTTAGTTCACATTATTAATTAATACATGTTGTTATCAATATTCTATATAAGGTTTCATATAAGTAGTGGATGGTTATTCATAGATGTATCGAGTTTCACCTGAAGGGTTACATATGATGGATTATTATAATGGAGTTGATGGTTTTATTAATTATGCACTATCTAATCCGAAAAATATTGTTGGAGAAGGTATTAGATGTTCATGTAAGAGATGTAAAATAAAGTTTCTCGATCCAAAAATTGTTATGATGCATCTTCTATAAAAAAAGGTTCATGAAAAAATACTTGTGTTAGTTTGCACACAAAAAACCATATGTTCTTTACAAGATCATGGTAGAAATGATGATTGTGTCAACTTTTAGTTCTAACAACGTGCATAAGTTATAGATGATAATAGTAATCATTATATGAGTATGGTTATTGATGCAATAAGAATGAATTAAGGTGATATAGGTGAATGTTTAATCATAAATGAAGAACCAAATGCGAACGCAGCCATGTTTTTTTTATTTTTTGAAAGATTTTGACAAACCATTAAGAGGATGGGTGCACAAATCATATTAAATTATTGGTCATTGCACATGTGTTCACTATCAAGTCATATTATAGGCTGAGTGATGCTAGTTATGATAAAATTATCGAATGGGCAAGAAACATTTTACTTGAAGGGAATAAGCTGAAAGAAAACTTATATGATGTTAAATCCATGATGAAACCATTTAGTCTAGGATACTAGAAAATTAACATGTGTCCAAACTTCTGCATATTGTACTACCTAGAAAATATAGATTTAACCGAGCGCAAAACCTATAGACATGCTCGGTATAAACCCAGAACTAGTAGGAGTAGGACTTTTATCGCACATAGAAAACTAAGATATTTTTCAATCACTCCTAGACTGCAAAGGTTATTCATACCTTTAAAGACCATTGAATACATGACATGGCATCATTCACATGATGTAGTTGATATAGTCATGGTGCACCATTCTGATGGTTAAGTTGGAAACAATTTAATATAGTGCATCCTCAATTAAATTTCAATTAATTTAGGTTATTTTTTTATTGGCCAATGATACTCATGGTTTAAAATTTGCTACTCGGGATGTGTATAAGACTGGAGTTCATAATTTTATCTACAGTCATACCTTTTTTTAATAGTCCAAATAGGAATATAGATATTTGTCTTTGACAATTGATTGATGAGTTGAAATAAATGTGGTCATCTAGGGCTTTGACATATGATGTCTTAAGGAAATAAAATTTTCAAATGAATGCAGTTTTGATGTGGATTATCAATTATTTTCCTGGATATAAAATGGTTTTTGGTTTGAGAACTCGTGAAAAATTAGCATGTGTACATTATACGGAAAATAATAAGACATTCACCTTAACAAATAGTGGTAAAGTGTTTTTTTTATTATCATTAGAGGTTCTGGTCAACAGATAACAAGTGCAGAAATAACAAAAGGAACTTTTTTATAGGTAGAGTTGAGAAGGATGTTGCTCCATCGGTACAGTCGGGTGAATAATTGTATGACATGGTCTTACAGTATGAGGGCATTGTTTTTTATTTAAATCCGGTAAGCACAAATTTTTTGGTTTTGGTGTGATACAAAATTAGATGAAGTGAAGTATTTTTTTGGAGTTTTCTTATTGAAAGACTAATTTCTTTCATCATAATATAGATGTCATATATATTAAAAGGAACATGTTTGAAAATGTTTTTAACACGGTGATGGACATGAAAGGGAAGACAAAAGATAACATGAATGCTAGAATATATATATATATATATATATATATATATATATATTTGTTTTGTTACCGTGTTAATGATAGGTCACGGGTCGCAAAACCTAAAGTCAGCTTTGTCTTAGATAATAATACATAGTTACTTGTCTACCAATGGCTTATGAGTCTGTATTTTCCTGATGGATATGCTTCGAACATATTTAAATTGGTTAATTTAAAGGATGAAAAATTGTATGAATGAATAGTCATGATTGCCACATATTTAAACAAACACTCATTCCACTTACTTATCATAATTTATTGTCAAAATGGATATGAGATGCACTCATAGAGATCAGTTACTTTTTTAGAGATATATACTCTAACAAGTTGTATACCCAACACATGGAGAAAACTTGACATGAATATCATCTAAATAATATACAAACTTGAGATGATATTGTCTTCATTCTTATTCAACTCAATGAAGCATCTACCCATACATTTATTGTTTAAAGCAAAAGTTGGAGGCCCTCTACATTACAAATGAATGTATTCATTCAAGAGGTTAGGGATTACACATGCATTCTAATTAAATTTCTAATGTATTTTTTAAAACATTCATTTAATTTCATGCAGATATTTGTTCAACCTTAAAAAAAAGTTAAAAATAAGACGTATGTTAAGGATCTGATATGCAAGGCTTATATTGATGAAGAGATTTCAATATTTATCTTGTATTATTTTAAACCTCCCTTGAGAACAAGAATCAATTGCATTTTAAAATATGATGACAGTGAAAAAGTGCCTTTGAATGGGAATTTATTGATATTTTTCTGATGACCTTTATCAGAAAATGCAGTGAGAAGAAGATACTTGAGTTGTCTTTTTTTAAATCATTTTCTTAATTAATATTTTTAAAAATTTTCATCTATCAATATTAAATTGATTAAGAATTAAGCTTTATAATTTGTTTCAATTTATTTTTTATAAAGTTATCATAGTCTCATGATCTGAGTTATAGATTTAACAAGTTCATCTGAGTTTATCCAAATTAATTTAATATATCATCATCTCAATATTTTTTTTTAAAAATATCATTTTAAATTTTTTTTAATCAAACTATATTTGAAGTGATCATCTAGAATATCTTTAAAACTATTAACCAAATCGTATTGAATCAACACCTGAACAGTTTAAATTTTGTTTTTACTAGAAAATATGTTTACAATGTTTTAATAACATTTTCAACCCTCAACTTACAGCAGGGCAAAGATCTGCTGAAGAACCAAGTTACAATTGCTTTAAAGAAACCCAAGAACCAAAGAATAATCCACTCAACTGTAGATTACTTGGAAAAACAGCAAGGGGCTGGGCCTGCAAGCTGGTATTGGAGCTGGACCATCTGGTTCATTTTCCTAATAAGAAGCACTTTTACCAAGGGATTCTTTCGACTTCAACAGCGCAGACCCTGTAGAGGTATACTGGATATTAGGATGTCGAGGATTAGTTGACGATACGATTCTATGCCCTTTTACATGCATCGGAATCATTTCCAAAATATTATTTCAATCAGCCAGAATTCTTCAATAGGAATGCTAAGGTAACCCTGCCTCTCACAACTAAGCCTGGACAGTAGTGACACGACAATCATAGATTGAAGGTACCTATATTATTTCATCTCCACCACAAGTGGTAATAGCATAGCGTTGGTAATACTCAAACCACTCTCCTCTTATTATTTCTTCCATAGGTTTGTTACATGTAAATTTGACAATTTTCATCCATCTAGACTAATAATGGATGACAGCATAAATTCTACCAAAAAGGAGAAGAATTTTACACTTGAAAGATAAGATATATTTTACAGTTTTTCAAACCTGAATGGATGCGGATCCTCCGCTCTCTTTGAGTGAGCCATGAAGCCTAAATCAAAAGGCATCACTTCCATCTCCTAGTATTGAGAGAGAAAACGGGGCAATAGCAACATTGAACGTGGGTGAGCCTGCTTTGTCGATGTGTTTCATCTCAAAGTCACCTTCCTGCAATTGTACGAAAGAAATAAATTTTACTAGCATCCCTATGAAAGGGAAATATCCAAAATTTTCAAAATCATTCGCACCTAAAATAAACTAAAAAAAAAATAATTCATTTAGCTTTAAGAACACTTCTACGGACCACGACTTCCAAGAACGAAAGGCATATAACCATAAAATAGAAAGCATGATGCCAGCAAGGCAAACATCCATTACTGTGCTGGAATTTGTTGTGTGGTGAAATATAAACTAGATTACATATCTCTGATACAGATATAATCAAGACAATATTTCAATACATGATAAAAACAGCCTTGCTTCGAGGCTATATGAACACTGGCCATATATCATGCTCTAACTTCAATACTCATGGGATTTATCAATCTTGATATATAAGCACAAACCTTGTCCCCATCCCCTCCAAATTAAGAAAAGAAAAGGTGAAAACCAGCAATCACTCTTCAGGTAGAGAGAATATAACTGCAACTTACCATTCTACCATTGGGAGTGCATAGAGGGCATGCAGATGAGTATTCAAATGCTGTCCTAGGAAGTATAACTGGCTGTTCACCTATAACTCCAACTCCCCTGCAGCATGACAAATGATACAAAATTCATAGGAAGCCAATGCTGATGGAACCAAAAAGTAAAAGAAATTGATGGACGATGCACATGACACAATCCATAGGATTTGTCTCATCGAAGAAGTTGTCACCAAAACCAAGATATATAAACCAGAGTACTTTTGAAGAATCTTGACCAGAATAAGATAATTTAACTCACCAAACATTTTCAGTTTTTCCTTTGGCATCTGTGATAATCCAGTGTCTTCTGAGAAGTTGAACGGGGCGATCTGAGTTATTAGTGATTCTTATTCTATATGCAAAGAAGTACTGCCCCTTTGAAGGCTGACTTCGGCCCTCGATGTACAAGCTCCTAACTTGAATCCTTATCCCCTGATATACACAAGACTTGGGTTATGACTGCTCAAATCAATTTAAACCATTTCTAATATGCCTTTTATTTGGCCTCTTCCTTTTAATCAACTTTATTTTATCTATTGCTAACTCAGTTTATGCAAAGTAAAGCAACAAGGTGATTACCCGATCAAGAGCACAAAACTCAAATCCAGACCAGATTGTGGGTATTTACTTTGACGTGTTGAAAAGATCATGCATAATAAAGCAATTTTGTATTGTTTATTGCCAACTCACACATATTGCAACTGTCCCATCCATACACAACCCATTTATTCTCTCAATTTCAAACATGTCTGTACTATCATCGAAAAGATCATGCATAGTAAAGCACCTTTGTGTTATGTATCGCCAGCTCGCACGTATTATGAAGCCCCATCCAGAATTATCCCATTTATTACCCAATTTTAACATATTTTCCATGCTGATAGTATTTTATTAGATGTGATATACCAGGAGGTCAAAACTGGTTATTCCAGAACGTCAGGTGGGTCTCTAATTCAAATATGCTGAAATAAGTTTTGCACTGGCCAGATTTAAATACACAAATCAAATTGTAAGATAACAGAGTCAAGGAAAAATGGAGAGGATAAACATATGGGATTTTTAAGTTTAAATCAATTTATATGCCAGATGGTCAAAGAAGCTACATGAACTAAATGAAATCAGTTTATATCAAACAAGGGATTTCTAAAACAGTAATAACTACCATGCTGATCAGATTGTTAGCATACCAACGTAGTTGCATCACTTGAACATTTCAAGAGAGAGTGTGGCGCAATTTCCTTTAACTCATCTCGATACCTAGCTGCATCCTGCCAAAAATTTACCAGAGATAAAAAGTTTATCAGAAACGTCAATGGTAAACAGAATAACTTAGGAATAATGTGAAATTATTTTTTATGGCATGATTCTGGCAAAATAGTTGCTATATCAAAAAACTGAAATCATAACTGTAAAGCGCAACCTCATTTTAAGTCCAAGAAATATATAGGCCCCATTCCAAGACACTAGGATGAAGAAAAGACTGTTACTTGTACTGTTGTAATATATAGATTGATGCATCTCATTGCAAACTACCATTGGATATCCAGGCTTCCATGAAGTTATATCACTTCCATGCCCTTTACTAGAATATTGAATTGCTTTGTGGTACTTTTATGATCATATTTGTGCTGATAGATGATTTAAGAAACAAGCATGCAGTCACCGGATAAGGCAAATGCCAAAGAGAAAAGATGGGATATCTTATGCTAAACTGACAACATCCTAAGAACCTACACTGTCAAAGCTTGCAGAAGGGTGGTTGGTGCAAGAGGTCTTCAACTCAAGTGCTCCATGTGGGTTGAGGCCAATTGAGGCCAACGATATCTTAACCTTAGATATATATCGTGTGTTTGACCCACGATTGGGAACACTCATAGTTTTCGGACACTATTCTCTTATGAACTCTTCATGAAGGGGCAAACAAAATCTAAAAGCCTATAAAACTTAAGAACAAAGGAAGCACAGAGTAGTTTATCCCGGTCATTTATACTGCTGGTAAATGATTATTCTCAATAACCTTTTTTTCTATTACAGCATAACGAGAAACTTAACAGGTAAAATGGGCAACAACTGGCAAGCTGAAACATTACAAAAGACGCAGAATTGAAGAATCAGGGAGACTGAAAAAATAAACAGAAAAACAACACGATAACCATTTTGACCAAACCGAGACATGAAATGTTTCCATCTAAAATTACTTCTCCAGTGGTCTAAAAAGAATAGCGGCACAAATAAACCCACTATATAATATAAAGTAACATCACATTCAAATTGGAAATGAGATGCCGCAAACAGTTACCTCAAACTGCTCATCAGCAACTGCCTCCTTCAGCAACCTATGCAGCCGCAAAACTGGTTCCTCTTCCTCAAATGATTTCAACGAATCACGAATTCTCGCAGCTTCTTCATAATCCTAATGCCAAAACAAACAAAGTTATAGAGTTACAATAGACATTGGTCAACTTTCGATACTCAATAACCCATTTTATTGCCATAACAAAAAACCAATCAAGCTTCTTGACCTTCGATGTCACACATATTTTGCTTATATTGGCCACATCCTCAACCAAAAAAAAAGGGTAACTTCGAACCCACAAATTGCTACATTTTCCGAGAAACCAAACAGTGATTAAGCATACAATTTTACAATTAAAATGTAATGACAAATCAGAATTTTTTTAAAAAAAAAGAAATTGATTTTATTTAAAATGAAATTGTTTCAAAGAAATAAACACAATGAATTAACTGTGCGAAAACATAACAATAATAATAGTAAAATGTTACCTCAGATTGCGCAGCAACCTCCATTTGTTGTTTTAGCATAGCATACGTTTGACTCCGAGACAAAAACGAGCTCGGACTATGATCCGAACCCGAACTGGAACTTGTTCCTTCACCGTTTCCATCTCTCTCAACAGAACATGCAACAATCCGACAATTTCTGTAGGAAACTCTGAAACTCAAACACTGTCTCCTCTCCTCTCCGAAGCTCCGACCTGGAACAAACCTCCTCGTACCTGTACTAAAATCCGTCGACTGTCTCAGATTGAGGGACTGCATTTTTTATTAGAATAAAAAAAAGAAGGCAAAGAGCGCCAGTGTTTTTTATTTTTATATATGTCTGGCGACCGTGAGACTTTTTTACTACGAAGTGACTAAATTGACCCTATGAATATGTGCGGTTTATGGTAGATTAGAGAGACGGTGGAGAAGGGCAATTTGTGGAGGTCGAAGTTATTGAGGAGGGCGGGCTATTCATAGGGGGTAGCAGATTTTTGCTGATTATAGAAGAGAAATTTACACGTGTTGGATTGAGAGCGAGAAAAAGAAAATCAAGGAATCCTCGTTTAATTGGTCAAACGAAACGAACCACAGGGAAATAGACTGCTTGTTGAATTCCCGAACGACTTGCTGGTTACCTTATTAGTATGATGACTCTTCTTGGTATGATTATGCTTCGCTATTTCTCTGCCACAACGTCAGCTATACTAGCTATCTCACCCATGCCCTTCGCACGTTGAAATTTTTTTAAAAAAATTAAAACTAGAGTATACATGCTATTTTAATATGTTTTTTTTTTAATTCTAATTATAAATTAAAAATTTTATCCAAATATCTAATAATAATCTATATAAATAAATAAAAGTTGTTAATAATAACTAAAAAATAACCGGAAAAATTAAAAGAAAGATAATGAAATCAATAAAGGCTTGCAAAAATTAAATACAAAACAAAGAAAATTAAAAAAAAAAAACTGTTTATCCAATAAAGACTTGCAAAACTTATGGTCTAGGTAATGAGACTGAGATAAACCAATATAAAAGAAATTAAAAGTAACCACAAAATCAATTTTTTTAAAAAAAAACAAATATGTGAAATCATAAAATCATAAAAGAAAATGAGGAAAAAAATGATTCCTAACCATATTAACTCTTAAAACTTGTAACTCCTGTCATTAGATCGGAAGCATGAAAAGTAGAAAAATCATGAAGTCCAATCCTAAAAAAATCAAATATTGAAGGATGTAACCAGGAAAAAAAATCAACCGCATAAGAAATTATAATTAAAAGAATGATGATGAAAATCAATATAAAAAAATAAATTTATGGATATCAAAAAAATCAAATTGGAGAGTTAAATTGAAAAGAAAAAAAACTTTAACAAAAAAAAAAAGAAATCAAAAGAATAGGAGCTAAATTGAAAAAAATAAAACAACATAAACTTTGATTGAATGATAAAATTTACAACTAATAAAATT
>Ga0325404_1003413_pt1 | contig 16911 bp, 13 predicted proteins | sample PopdelMetagenome_18_FD_205664 | JGI IMG/M metagenome (GOLD analysis project Ga0325404, IMG submission 205664) | Populus deltoides microbial communities from Bellville, Georgia, United States - Xylem-Control-R1 | ecosystem: Host-associated > Plants > Phyllosphere > Stem > Wood/Secondary xylem... | reverse complement strand
AGACAAGAACGCTAAACAAATCCAAATAATCGACGCACCTAATCTTATTAAGCTTGGAATTAATTTTCAAATTAAGAGATCCCGCGGTAAGAAGAAGATAGAGAGATCTTGCAAGAGACCGCTTACTAGATAAGTTGTTTTTATAAAAATCAAGTGAAGATGTATAAGTTTAAAATTTAAAAAAATATATTAAAAATAATATAAATTATATTTTAAAATTTTATTTAATAATTTAAATTATTAAATTAAAATAATTGTTTTATTCCTGAGTTATTCTTGCAGGACAAGTTTATCCTGCAAATACAGTAAAGAAGCCCGCGAGTGGGCTGGGCAGCACCGAATATCAACGAGGCCATCAATTGAGTTAGGACACGATTCACCAATGAAGATAAATAAGAAAACAGGCACTTAATACTTTTCTTACTAATCATTATAATATTCTTTTCTGTTTTAAAAATATTTATAAAAAAATTAATATTTTTATTTTAAATTAATATTTTTTTTGTTTTCAAATTATTTTAATATATAGATATTAACAATAATTTTTAAAAACTAAAAAAAACTATTATTTTAATGTACTTAATCATTATAATTTTTTTATATTTTTAAATTATTTTTATATAAAAAATATTAAAAATAATTTTTAAAAATTTAAAAAACTATTATTTTAATATTTTTTTAAATAAAATACTTTAAAAATAACTACAACCACAAACACTCAAAAATACGTGTATACGTTCGTGTGATGGTGCCCTGTTATCTATCATGATGATTTAATTCTCGTACAATCAATGCGTTCAAACTATAGCGAGTGCCAGGTCTCATTTGTTAGCTCTCAACTTAACTTAGATATACATGGCAGCCTTTCATTACATGATTTTGAGATTACCATTATTTAAATAATAATTAACTCATTTTCTATGACTAAAAAAATTAAAAAATATATATTTCAATTAAATTCTAAAAAAACACTTATAAATGCAGCCACTATGAAAATATAAAATGGGCTTTAACAGCGACCTAACAAAGCTAAACATAATGACAAGTCTAACAATAGTGTGTACCAAATATTATGTACCGGCATGGCACCCGGAATAATAGTAGTGGACACTGGACAGGACTTAATCCACGTGGCATCATGCGATATGTTAACAATTTTCATGGGTGACATGGCTGATAGATCATCATTGAGGTTGTTGAAATCAATTTGAACAAGGAAGTGATGAGAGGGTAGGGCACCCGTTCTGTATTTTTTTTTTCTTTTTCACCAGAAAACGACGCTTCTGCTCATACTCAGACAGTCAGACCCATACACGCCATGTATTTGGAGGGCCCGTGTTAATGATGCCTTGATCGCCTCAGCAACATGTCGCCCGCTTTCGAGAGCCAACGAAATGATGGACCGAAAGCCTTTAATTGGCCGTAAAGCAGTGACAAGAATTGCCCGAAATGTTGCTGCGTTTTGAAAGATCAACATGCTTGAAAGTTGAAAGAGTCCCTCGTGCACGAGATGAGACCATCTGGGCCTACGGACTGCCTAGGGAGTTTGAAGATAATGTCATGGGTTCTCAGTACCGAACTTCCAAGCAGCTTTAAATTAACTAGGTTGGTAAACATATTTTTCTAGGTAGAAAAACTCAGTGGTAAGCTAAAATAACTGGTATTTAATGTCTGCAAAGTCAGAGTGATTTATAACTAGTATTTATAAAATATTTTATTTGATGGGTGTTAAGAGTCAGAGGCACTCGAGTGCTTAAATCAATAACTTTACAGAGAATAAAAATGCCTGGTTCTTTTAGAAAGAATCACAATATCTGCTGTCAATAGGTTATCATTTAAGCTGTTTAAAATATTTATTTGAAGTTTTGACACGTGGAAAGACGACAGACTAGTCACAGTTTATTTTTGTATTTTAAAACCATTTAAAAACACTAAATAACCGTGAAGTAAAAGCAGCCGAGTATTATTGGTGATTCATGCAACGTGTTGGCAGGTAATCAAAGTTCTTCTAGCTGTACGATTTTTTCACAAAATATCTGTACAGATCTCGATAAGACAAACCCTCTGCTCCAGGGATGGGATGTCCGCTTCGTAAACGTCAATAATTTCTCCTCCATGGCCACAGCAATGGATTTCGTACTCTCCGGCATCCAACTGGCGAAAGGTACGTGCGTGGAAATGTTTGGTAATTAAAAAATGGAATGAAAAGAGAATAAAAGTAAAAGTTTTATTTCGGTTAACATAAAAGTAAATATGAAGAATAAAAATACATAATTTCATTTTTATGTGAAGAGGTGTGAATAAAAAATGAAAATGATTTTTTTATAAAGAAATAATATATCATTTTTATTTTTATATATTAATTATTTTTATTATTATCATAACTATTGCTATCACCATTATTAACAATAATGATATTATTATGACCACTTAGTAGGTGGTCTAGAGATAAAAGTTTGAGATTAAGAATTTTTTTTTTTTTGATTCTAGATTCGAGCATACTAATATGATGGTCACTGGAAACCTACATGATTATTAATTTTAGGTCCTATAAGATTAGTTGAGGTATGGTTAAGCTGGTCTGGATATCCATGTTAATCAAAAACAAAATAATAATATTATTATTTTTTAAAATACATAAATTATTATTATTGCATTGCCACTATTTTACAATTTCTATCTCTTTTCTTTCTGATACTACCATCATTTATATTATAATGATTTTATTTCTTTTAAATTATTATTATTTTCCTATCATTTATTCTTACTCCTTCTTTTATTTCGTCATCATTAAAATTATTATTATTACTACTTTTATTATAATTATTATTAATGAAATCATTTGACGAATTACTATTTATTTATAATTATTTCGCACATAATATTCAAATTAAAATGTCACTTCAATTTCTTCATGTAATTTTCAACATTCTATTCATAATAATCAAAGAGCACCTTAGAGTCGTCCAAACTTCAAAAACGCACTAGTCTATTCTCTCCTAGATTTTATATGTTTTCCATTTTCCTTTCTTTCTTCGTTTTTCTAAAAAGTTGTGCCTGATGGCTTTGGCTTACGTCATCCTTCTCCACCGACGGGGGAAAAAAAAAGAGAGTATGGGCACTGCTGTTGCTAATGAAAAAAGTTATTTTATATTTAATTTTTATTAAAAAAATAAAAATATTAAGATTTGAACTCGTGATTATTTGATAACCAAAACTTTAATATCATGTCAAAAAACTATCTCAATCCAATAACTTAAACTATTAAATAAGATTTTATGATATAATTTATATTATTCTCTAATATAAATAAATAATTTCAAATTGTTGTTTTTATTCACGATTTCATGATAAATTTGAAATGTTTTTTTATTTAATACTATATTAACAACTGTTTGTTTAATTTTTTATTTATAAAAACATTATATTATATTTTTTATTTTTAAAATTTATTTTAGATATTATCATATCAAAATAATTTTAAAAAAATATATAAAAAATTAATTTAAAATAAAAAATTGTTTTTTTTCAAAAATATTTCTTACTGCAAGAACAAACAATATCCTAATCTATTAAAAAATAGAAAAAAAATGCAATAACATGTATTGTTTGCAATGTACTACAATGAAATTTGGACATGGTTTTTTGGTTTTTGTTTTTTATTTTTATCTTTCTATTGAGACAATTATAGTGCTATATGAAAATTTTGATTTTTTTTTAAATAAAACCGAATCATTTTTTGTCAATTTTTTTATTGGTTTTTTAAATTGAAAAAAATTCTATGATGCTCAGATGAAAAAAAAAACGGGAAAGAGAAAAAAATAAAACCTATAACTTGCTAAAAATAATAAAATATCTTCACACATTATTTATTTCTTCTATTTATATTTATTTTTTTAAAAAAATAAATCTAAAAAATAAGATTCCAAGATTTACATAAGATTTCTCTTTAAATTGCAGCATCAGAGATTCAGCCAACCGTTCAAGAAAAAATCTTAACCATTCTCAGGACTTGATAAAAAAAAATCAAATTATTGGAAACGCACCGGGTCGCTTCGTTCATTTTAGTTCGATTGATGACTTCTTTTAAACTTCAAGGCAATGACTTTTAACTTTAAAAGGCCGGCAGGATCTCGGGATGGGTTGGACCAAGATCTTTCACCGTTTTCTTTTTCACTTTGCTCTACGGCTTGAAACTTGAAGGAGCACGTAGTGTATTGGGCCTCAACGGCGCAAGATTTGTTTCCTTTTGCCGGGGTGTGGACGGCAAGGGTCCTTGAAAAACAGAGACCACGCAGTTCTGGTCGGCAAACAGAACAATATGTAACCTAGTTTCCTACAAGCTCCACCCCTCTTTGCGACGCAGACATTTGATGAGGAAATCGCAACTCTGAAAACGAAAATGAACAGTGCAAGTTTTTAACATGGTCATCCAAAAAACTGGTAGATATTTCTAGAGAGAGGAGTATCGGATAATTCTGTATTCCTCTGTTATTGTGAACTGACTTATTAGCTATATTTGTTTTCTGAAAAGTGATTTTTGAGAAATTATTTTTTAAATTTTCTTGTGTTTATTTGTTATTATGAAAGTTGGTTAACAGAAAACACTTTCCAGTTAAAGAAAAAATTTAAATTGATTTTCAGAAAAGTGTTTTCCTGAAAAATATGGACGGAAAACACTTTCTGGAAGTTATGAAAAATTTAGAAATGTCATATTATTTACTGATTATATCAAATTTAGTTCTCAAACTTTTGATTGCTATATATATTTTGTTTTGAATATTTATTTTTCAATTTCATCTCTTAAAATTTAATTTTTATATTAATTTTGGTCCTCATTTTTATAATTATTATTTGTTTTTCTTTATCATTTTTTTATTAAAAATTTTTATCTATAAAATTTGATCATCATTTTTTTGATTGTTACTTATTTTATTTGAAATAATTTATGAAATTTTAATTATTATTATTTTAATTTCTTCATTTTTTATTTTTTTATTTTTTAGATTTGATATCTATTATTTTGATTATTATTTATTTTATTTGAGATAATTTATGAAATTATATTTTTTTTTCAATTTCATTCCCATTCAACTTTTTAATTTGTAAGATTTGTTCTTCATTATTTTAATAAACTTGAGAAAAATAAAATATTAATAAGTTATTTTCCAGCTCATTTTTCATGATATAACCAAATACTAAAAAGTATTTTTCAATTTATTTTTATTACACTACCAAATATTAGAAAATAATTTACTTTTTTAAAATTTATTTTCTCAAAACTCACTTCAAAAAAAATTATTTTTTAACAAAAAAGGGCTCCATTAAATGTTTTGTTTTTCAGGCGCTGGTGTTCAAAAAAAGAAAAAGAAATTGCACACTTCTTGTTGTGGGCCTAAAACTGCCTCGATGCTCGAGTGCTGTTCTTGAATCGAGGACGTCAAGATCCATTTGTTAAAAAAGGAGCTGATTTTATTATCTCCTGTGAATTCGCAACTGCATAAATTAAAAAAAACATTATTTAAAAAAAGGAAAAACAAATTTTAAATTTAACGATATTGAATAAATATTATTATCTAGTTTTTTTTAATTATTTTAATTTAATTTCTTATTATCTTAAAAATTACAAGAATGTTTTTAAGTATATAATTAAATTTTCACTTGCCTGTATTTTTTTCAATTTAATATGTGTTTTACCATCCGATACATTTAATTTTCTAATACCAATCATATTATCTTAAAATCATACTGTGTTAAGTTTATTATTTGACATTTAGCTATTGAATGTTAAATTTTTTGGTTTTTTTTTTATTTTGTATTTTTTACAATGTTATACCAATATTATATTTTGTGTCCCTTGCTAGTCAAGTCAATCTAAATTAATTTTATTATCATCTAAATATTTTAATTTTTTTTTTGAAAAAATACCTCTATCCGCAATATATATATATATATATAGACACCACTCTACCACGCATTTATATGTTGTGGTGTGAGAAGTTTTTTGATTTCGACGCTGTATGATTGGTTGAAAGTTAACAGATCCCGGAGCTTTTTTATTTAATTTATTTCATGAGGGACCCATGAGTGTCGTCTGCCTAAATATTGAGAAATTTGCCACGATCAACTTCGCCATGTGTGCTTGTATTTCACAAACTTAATTCAGGAAATATGTGATATTAATTGCTATATCATGTGCACAATATTGGTATTTAAGGATTTGTGATGCTAAATGTTCAAAACTTATTATATAGTTTTTTTTGTGTTTAAAATTTAATTTGTTATTATATTTTTTTTAATTAATTTTTTTATTTTAGTTAATTAATTTAGTTGATGTGTTAAGCGTGAATTATTTATTACATATTTTTAGCTAATTTATTAAAATTTAATTTTAATTACTCTCAACACATGAAAATTAACTATATAAATTAAAGTTGTAAATATTTATAATATCTAAAAAAAATCAGCACATCCCTATATATTTAACCCATTTGGGTAAGAAAAGATTAAATGGATGAGATTTATAATATATAAAATATCAAATGTTAAAGATATATATATGTAATTATGTGCTTAAATTCGAAACAACATGCAAGAAGATCGGACCGATCCAATATCATGGTAAAATTCGTGGGGTCCACGAGCACACAATCGGACATCAATTTGAACAAGATCCCACAGTCAGCGTTCGGTAACTTGTTTTTTATATAGCAACACACCACAACATTTCCTACAACTATTCTTTCTCTCTCCTTCGTCGTTCTTCGTTTTCCCGAGAAAAAACCAGGAACAGAAAGGGAAAAGGGGCTCTATCCATATTCATAGCAAGAAAAGAAGAAGAGATCCCCATGTCTCAATCCACATGACTTCAGGTAATCTCTTAATTTCAATTTTGCCATTCCAGTTTCATGATTTGACCGATCGCCAATCGATGGTTCTATTGTAATGGAAATTGTAAAAGTAAGTCGGTTTGTGTAATTCGAGTATCGGATTTTGTATGAAGGAGAAAGAAAAGATCAAAAGTTTAAATCTCTGGGTGGATTTTTAATGTTTCAGGTCCCACATTATTATTCTTCGTTTACATCTTCTGATCAGGCAAAATAATAATAATAAAAGAAAGTCATTAATATTTTATTCCATTTTTTTAGATAATTAGAATACAACTAAGTTTTGTGTTTTGGGCTTTTGGCAGATTTTGCATTACAAATTCCTGCTGAGCTCGAGACAGCTCTGCAGTTGAAGACTGTGCAGTACTTGGTTACAAAGAGACCGTGGCTCGGTAATGCCCAGTTCCCAACGTTTCCATTGTTTTTTTTTTTAAATATGTTTTGTGTGGATTCTTTTGAAGGTTTGTGTTGCAGATCTCTATGGGGTTAATGTTCGACCTGTTGCACCATACGGAAGTGCTAGCAGAAGGGTAAATGTTGATCCAGCGTTGATACACAGATGCTTGCCTGATGAGCTGCTCTTTGAGGTATTGCGCATCAAAAATGAACAATTAATATGGTTGACAAGTTTTCTTCTGGATTACATGTGTTAAATAAAGAGATAACATCCGTAGCTTCGTCCCATCTTTGCCATCCAAAACGATTTGGAATTGGTTAGTGTGCGTTTTAAATCATGTTTGCATCGGGTTTATTTGCTTGATTGACAGGTATGCTCAGTGTGACTTCAATGAATAGTATTGGACATGGTACTTGGTAGAATTTGATAATCTGCCATGGCTCACAACATTTAGAGGTGATGATTAAGTTCTTCTTGAAAATGAAACATGATCGAGGAAATATTACCTGGTCTAATTTCCATTCATTCACCGCCCTAGCTAATGCCAATATCAAGAAGCACTTGTGTTTGCATGCATTTTAAATTAGGGGATGCTGTAACTGAGACAAATTTATTTTCTTGCACAGGTATTTTCACGAATGGCTCCATATGATTTGGGAAGGGCAGCTTGTGTTTGTCGAAAATGGAGATACACTCTTCGTAACCCAATATTCTGGCGCAATGCTTGCCTAAAGGCTTGGCAGGTAAGTTAGACATTTATAAAATTTATTTTGAATCTCTCGTGTTATTGTATCCAAGCTTAAATGTGTACTTCTCCTTCATCCTGTTGTAGCTGTCTGGAATGGTTGAGAACTATAAAATTTTGCAATCGAAGTATGAGAGCTCGTGGAGAAAAATGTGGCTTTTGAGGCCAAGGATCCGTATTGATGGTACGAGTTGATTGTTAGCTTTCTTGTTCTAAGTTTTAGAATAACATGCATCTTATTTTAGTTTCTGCAAAATTTGAAAGTTCAATAATTCATACTTTACTCGATGAACTTTTTTGGACAAGGTTAAAAAAAGATGGATTTCGTGTATGATGAGAAGTAGAGAAATTCTTATTTTGAAAAGGAAAAACTTATCCAAACTTCTGTTTTTATCTCAACTTATTTACTTTGGGGGCTTGCAAAATAACCTTCAAATGTAATTTTCTTTTACATTTCAGGTCTCTATGTCAGTAGGAATACCTATATTCGTGCAGGTGTGCGAGAGTGGACCGTCACCAATCCAGTTCACTTGGTATGCTTGTGTCATGTTTGGATAAGACACTTCTAGTTGATTTGATTCAGTGTATGATTACAGTTCCAATTCATGAAACTTTGGTTGCATGTATAACTGCATGGAAAAGATTTAAGCAGTGGTGCTGAGAGGAATACTTTGAAAAGGGAAATGAAAGATGCTTGTGCACATTTTTTTCCCTTCTTCTCTTAATCACTGCTGTTTTAACTTTTTTGCTCTCCTTTTGTAGGTTTGCTATTACCGTTACATGAGATTTTTTACTTCTGGCAGGTTCCTTTACAAGGTAGCATCCTGCAATTAATTTAAGTGCATTTATTTCCGTGCATATATCATGTGGGCCTATTGCTTTTCCGTGTCTGATAATAATCATTTTGACTGTTATTTTTTATTGTCAAGACTTCTGGTCAAACAGTAAAGGAAGTTGTGAAATGCATGAGTTTTCGTGCTTCTAAAACAGATGGTGTTTTCAGTGGCCGCTACACATTGACAGATGACAAGGTACGGTCCTTTTTGAGATTGCAAACAATTTTGTCCCTGTCATATTCTGTTTGTGCATTTAGTTTTCATTACTCAGATTTTACATAGATATACAATCTGCAATGGCATCCCTTCTCATAAAGAACCTGGTTCGTTGCAGGTTGAAGCCACTTTCATGTACCCTGGCTTGTGTCCCACCATGTGGAGAGCTTGCTTGAGGTACTGGACATTCTAGCCTTGATAAGTTATACATTCACATTTTGTGCTCGTTTAATGAATGGAAAAGAGAAGCATATGTTCTTGCGTGGGTTCTATAAGGCTTATGGGTGAAAGAATAGCTTTTTTTTTCTCCTTTGATTTTTGATATCTTAGACTTTAAGGACGCTCACAGATGGTGGGTGATGTGTGGGTACAGTCACTGACAAATAAGTTCAACTTCATGTCATGCTCTATGAAAAACAGAAATTTATGCGGACCTGGTGTACAAGGACCAAAATGAAGATATCACAACAAATCAAATTGTTCAAGAGTCAATTTATGTAATAAATTAGGGGAGCTCCTTTCTCTATTTTATGCCATTTTGTTTATTACTTTGTTGCAGGTTGAGGGGGACAACTTTAGGGGCCAACAATAGGATGGATTTACTCTCACTTTCTACAAGTAAAGTGAACAGTGATGGGATAATTGAGCTGGGGGAGGACATTCTTGGACCAGTTGAGTTGCAAGAGAGTGTGATTTCACGGATATCACACCAGAGGGGTCTAGCTCCATTCGCATTTGTTCCATTTGAAGAGGTATGTACCGAGTTCGATGTGTTGCTGTTAGCCTAATGCATGGAGCGTTAAAAGTTACCGAGTTCTTTCCTAGTTTTTATGTTTGGACTGTTTTTTTAAACATCTGACCTTGTGTACTGTATAGGTGGAAACATCAGTTTTGAACCTGCCCGTGGAAAAGATGGATTATTATTTACCTGGCTAGTATCTGGATCCTTATCATTTGTAAATATGTAGTTATACAGAAGAAGTATGTTGTATCACATGGTGAATTATATTGTTTTTTGCCTTTTGTGTTCGTTGTACTAAATTTGTATTTTAACAGCTGAAATGTTGTGTTGTGTTGTGTACCAACTGTTGTTATTTGCTTTCATCACGGATTCCTGATCAGATGCAGCGGACGAACATTTGACAATTAAATTCTCAGCTTCTTTACAAGGGGGGAAATGGTGAAAAGTGTGGGAAAATGGGACGCGGGCGTATCAAGAAAAACAAATAGGTTGCTGTAATTCCTCTTCAGGAAAGTTTGCAAAGATTCATGAACTATCGTAATTATCGCTGATGCCGATTGCCTTGTCCAGGAGCCCAGATGGCTTGAAGGATTTTTTTTCCTCATCGATGAAAATGACAAGTGAAGCAGCCTGCTCCTGTGCCGCAGTTGCTGCTTGTGACGTTCTAGGTATGCATTTCCCAAACCATTGATTGGACCCTAAACAGATACAAAATAAATCCGGGGTGTCCCAAACTCCAATGCTATTGCTATTCATAATTTATGCGATTAAGTTAATCGCTCTTCAAAATTCTAAAAAAGATGAAAAAATGTTGCTCCAGGTTACATGCTAGGTTTGAGATCTTCAGAGTACACGGGGATTCCAAGATGGGTTCCGTCAAGTGTCCTGCCAAGAAACAAAGCAACATCAGTGGGACGCCTCCACAAAACAAAGGAGCTTTTTCTTTTTTCTTTTTTAAATTTTTGGTTCTAATAACATAGTAGCAAATCAGGCCAGCATGACGCAAATCAGAAATTGACATGCCTTCAATTCAGAGGGCACACAGCAGTTCATCTCATCTCAACTCACCACTTTCTTTTAATGCACAAAAACTGCAATTAAAAATTCTTGTTTTTTCTTGCTTTTTGTAAGGATCCCAATAAATAAATAAATAAAAACTACTGACCACCATCTTTATCCCAAAGACACCTAATTATCCATGTTTTCCTGCATTTATCAATTAAAAACACCAAGGCAATAAGAGGGCAAAAAATTAAGTATCCAAGACTGCAGAAAAAAGAAGGCCCAGAAAGGGATGCTAAGAACATGGGGGGGTGATTGAACTTACAGGATACATAAGGGCAAGTGGGGATGATAAACATGGAGTGGACTTGGCATGATTGAAGGCTGCAACGCAGGGATGAGAAGCCATGCCCAATCCCCTCTTGGAACGTGGCACATAGGAATGCAAAATGTCGACCACTTTCCGATATCTACGAGGACATACTCTTATGTATCATGTATGCTTCCTTGTCTTCGATTTCAAACCTGCGTTGGTTCTCGTTCCACACAATCTTGCGTTCCTCCACTTGCTTCTGCTTTTGTTGCCGATGCTACTGCCATCTCTCTCTTCTTTATCCGTGTCTGCTTATGTTTATGCGCCTGTACTTATGGGCAATTCTGGTCAAGTCTTCTGTGGCCTGTGGGGTTTATTGATTCTGAACGGCGACACTCGGCTGGAATGATACCTTTTTACCCAATCAATTGGAATCGTCTATCATCATCTGGGTAAATTTTAAGGCTTTAATTAAGCAGGTCAGTCCTCACAAGACAAGTAGCCAAATTGCAAAAATATAATTCCGGTCACTTGTCATTATGCTTAAACCATCCATCTGGTCATGTCAAAACCCAGCATGTGGAGATGACCTTGATTCAAATAAGAGCAAATAGAAGGTGAACACATCAAATGAACCCATGACATCTGCCTGCATTTCTAAATGACAGACCTACTGTTTTTTTTTCCTCCTCTTTTTACCGGCAGAAATGGTCTATGGTTCACGGCCACTGGATTATAATCAGCATCATGCCAACCATCAATTTGAATAAGTTGATAAGTTCTTTTGATAAGTTGAAATCCTATGCATGCTCATTCACAGGGAAAATAAAATTTGAATAAGCATGATGTGTTAGAAAATCAACCTTGCTTTATTAACAGGATCGTTCTAAAAGCATCAACGATAGATGGGAATTGTTTTGAACTCATAAATTGAGCGCAAGAAGGGAGGTTTATCATATAGTAATATTACAGGGATGCTGAGAATCCCACGTATACAAGAGTTTGGCAATTATAGCAAATTGAATCGAACAATGTAAACATAGTCTCAGTTCCCATTCTAAATTATGATAAAGAACATCAAGAAACCATAAGCTTTGGCACTCTTCATTCTGCACGAGACTGACCAGCCCGGGATGATAGAATGATCCCCACGATGAGACCATAGAGAGCAAGTGCTTCAGCAAAGATGAGAATGAGAATCATGCCCACGAACAGCTTCGGCTGCTGTGCATTAGCTCTGAAATTGTTTTTTAATGGAAAAAACAGAGACGAACAAAATTATCATCTCACTTTGCAGGTGCATATAACTTAAATTAACTCTACATTTCCACAATAAAACCTATGGAGGAAAAAGAACAGCAACTGCAATATATCCTTGGAAAACATGCACCCAAGCTTGAAAAATATAAAAGAACCCCAAAATTTTAACCCAGGAAAAAAGAAAAAAATTAAAGATTACAAGAGGAGCAATAAAATCTCCGTTATACAAAATGAAATTCCCATGTATGACATCCAATGACCTGAAACTTGGGATATATTTTGAAATGCAGGTGGACCCAACAGGTAACAAGTTTATTATTTAAACACATCTATAAACTAAAATATTATGTCCAACAAAGCTACATCTCATAAACCCAAAGACAAAACAGAAACAGCCAATTCATGGCTACTGTGACATTATCCATCTAATCATATAGTTATGTAGATAACCAAAAAAAAAGAACTTAACAAATAAGCTAATGGCAGCAAGCCACCATATAAAGCTTATTTCTTTGACAAGATCCAAACAAAAATCCAGCCAGATTCCAGAGTGATTATAATAAATTAACCAAAGCATGGAACAAAACCAACCCTCTTCAAGAAAAAAGGGTGTGCCTATCACATTTACCTGCACTGGCTCCTTCCTAAAGAGGGGAGATATATCTAGCCTCGACTACATGTGGAATTAAACTTCTTCGGAAAATGACTTTAGAAGCTGAGTTATTTCTCTATGGAGCAAAATCTACAATAAACTTATCTTTCAACAAACTAGTTCCATGATGGTTCACAGGGATGCTTATCCATAAGACGAAAGTGCAGTAAATCCCTACTAAAACCACTAACTGGATTAAATTGAAGTCAAATAAAAAGCTTATGAATCATAAATCTCAGTAAACAAACACACGGACAAAAAAGAAAGCGGAGTCGAAAAGGTTTACCGGACACCAGCATCGCCAACAATACCAATAGCCATTCCAGCAGATAAACCAGCAAGCCCGCAAGCAAGACCAGAAGACAAGTGTGCATATCCATCGAAAAGATAATAAGATTTAGCCTTTGGATTGATTCCAGTACTAATAATAACAGCTATAATTAACCCATAAATTCCCAACACTCCAGCCATGACAACTGGGACAATTGACTTCATAACGAGTTCGGGTCTCATGACTCCCATTGAAGCCACACCCACGCCACTCTTTGCTGTCCCATAGGCAGCACCCATGCCTGTAAAACAACCACTTTTTAACTAATGATAATTTCCACGAAATGATGAGATAAATAAATAAAAGCACTGCTACTAATTAATCATCAATCAGTAATGAAACAGGATTATCTAAATAAAAGGATTTAGAATTATTTTGCTTACATGAGAAGACGAGGGCAGCAGCGGCCCCGAGGAAGCCGAAGAAAGGAGCAGTCTCATCGCCGCTGAAAGTCGAAGCCATCGTTCTTTTGTTTCCTTGTTTCGCGACGAGGATGGATTATGCTGATCCTTGGATTAGATGGAGCTCTGTGCTTGTTTTCTGTTATTCCTTTGTTTTAATTTCTCACTGGTTTTGAGAGGGCAGGTGGAGTAAGAGGATCGGATCGGGATGGTGACGATGATTGATTATGGTTGCACGTGTGTGGAGAAGGAAGACTGGAAGGGGTGGTTTGACGAGAATACCCTGGCTGACAGCTCGATCAACTGTATAATGATAAAGCTGGTTGGGGCTGGAATCTGGATGGTTTTGTATTTTGAATTGGGCTTCGTTGAGAGAGAGAGAGGGGGGGGCGAATGACGCTACGTTGGGAGGTGGAATCTGGATGGTTTTGTATTTTGCATTGTGACTGCTACAACTTTCAGTAATTACAGACCTTGTCACGTTGACCCTTCTTTTTTCTACTATTATCTCGAATTTTAGTTTAAGAAAAGACTGGCTGAATTTATTTATTTATTTATTTTATTTATTTTTTTGTTATCGTGGACACACTGGTTTGAATATAGACAATTGCCTGAGATTTTGTTTAGTGAACTTAATCTTGATATATTAAAATTGGTCAGAAAATGCATACCGAGACCGGCTAAAAAAACATGTGTGTCATGGATGTTTGAATTGCCTTTCTCTAGTCCTATGGTGCCTGCTATCATTTTTATTTTTTTATATAATTAAATGTATATGTTGATTCATATTTGTTAACAAAATATTTGAGAGTGTGATAATAATTATTTTTTATTTAAAAATAATATTTTTTATTTTTATAAAATTATTTTTTATATTAGTATATTAAAATGATAAAAAAACATAAAAATTTTATTTTAAAAAATACAATTTTAGCTGTGTTTTCAAATATTATAGCAATGCACCCTTGCACCTGTACAAGGAAATGAATTTTCTTATATACTGGCTTCAAGATTCATTTTTTTTTATTTAAATAGAGAGCATATAAATACGAAATCAAAGTGTATAAATACATTAATCATTCAGCCAATCCTTTTGGATTGTACTGTAGAATGTAGAGAGAAGGGGAGTGATTAAGAGTTCATATTAGCACATATAAAATTAGTTAAAGTATGTAAAACTTTGCTCGAATATTTATATTAATAAAAAAAATCAAATTGAAATGCATTGCATTTATATATAAAATGAATATGTCCCTTTTGCCCTTCCACGAAACTGGCCATAGAATCAAGGGTTGGTACGGCCTGTCGATCCGTTAGATTAAAAAAAAAAAACATTAAAAACATAGGACAGTGTGTTGGAATGTTTTTAAACCCGGTTTGGTCCAAGGTTCTGGTTTTGGGTTTTGACCGGGTTATTAGGTTTTGACCGGATCGATCGGATCAATTTCTATTTTAAAAAAATTCAAAACGGCGTCGTTTTAGTAAAAAAACAAAAAACAAAAGTCAACGAGTTGCAACCGGGTTTTTGACCGGGTTTTGTCAGGTCACTGGTCAACCCGTCGGGTCACACCGGGTCATGGCTTATACTATTTTTTCATCAATCTGGTCCGGTTTCAGTTCCGGATCGACCTGATCCCGAGTCGACTCGCCGGCCAGACCCGGATTTCAAAACACTGGTGTGTTGACATGCTTAGCAAAAGAATAAATCTAAAAGAGAAGGGGGGAAACACTGCACACCCACTCATGAAACACTGAATTGCGACCGTGTGCTCCCTCTTTTTCAGTCCTCTTTAACTTTTTTTAATGCTGATTATCAAACTTTTTTAATCACTTTTATCTCTCCACGTTCCGTTGATTGAGAAATGGCTCTGGTGATTTATCTTGATTAGTTGTCCGTAGGGTTCATGGGATGTTAAAAAAACATTTTAAAATTATGTTAATCTTGATTTTATAAATTATAATTAAAAAAGTGCTTATGGTTAAAAAAAATTATGCTGTTATTTTTAAGAATATTGAGACTTTTTATAGTGATAATATCAAATGATTTGCTGATATTTTAATTGTAGAATTTCTAAAATATTTTATTAATTAACATTGAATGAAAATAAAATATTTGTCTCTTTGATATTTTAATTGTAGATTTTTATGTAATTTTTCAAATTTATTATTCTTATTTTTTTTCATATAGCTGCAGATAAATGATGGATTTATAATATTTTAAATTTTTAATTGAAGTTTACTTCCATTATCATAATGAATTTTTGCTTCCAAAATAATGCTTCTCATATAAAAGTGTTTTGTAGTATTTTTTTTCTTCTTGAAAATATACTCTATTTCCTTTTCTTTCCTTTTCAAATCATCCTGGTTTTTTTGAGTTTTTTCCTGGAAAAAAAATTGCTTTCTATTAAATGAATGGTGTTGATAATAAAAAACAGTTTTGTTAACAAAACAAAAAAAATACATGAATCATAAAATATAATTTTAACAAGAAAATGCATTCTTCCTTGATAAATTTACTCATAATCTCTCTTGCAAATATTTATTTTTATAATTATTTAATTAAATCAGGAATGAGTTCCAGAAAACAAATTTACTAAACTTAATCAAGATCATGATCCAGATTATGGATTGGATGAATTAACTCATGTTAATCTAAAATAGTATCACTTCATTATCGTTTTAAAAAAATTAATTAGACCTAACATCCTTGAATTTAGTTACATACTGAATCCGAGCGAACAAATGTTTGGCAAGCTGTCACACTTAACATCCTTAAGTCTGAGTAGATATGAATTTGACGAACTACTAGACTCAATATCCCTGGGTCCAACTATGTGCTAAACCTGAGTAGATACAAGTTTGATGAGTTGTAAGACCCAATATCCTAGAGGTATGTTATATACCGAAACCAAGTGAATACGAGTTTAGTGAGTTGTCATATCTAAAGTCATTGGGTTCATCTACTTATCGAGCCAAAATGAGTATGGGTCTGATGACCCTATTGACTCATCAACCTTGAGCATGAGTTTTATTTGCTGCTGTACCCATTAACTACGAGCTTGACAATGTGCCTAGCATAAAGAGCTAAATGCATGGAGATCATTATAGATTATATGTTGGGTCATAAGA
>Ga0325404_1003399_pt1 | contig 16943 bp, 15 predicted proteins | sample PopdelMetagenome_18_FD_205664 | JGI IMG/M metagenome (GOLD analysis project Ga0325404, IMG submission 205664) | Populus deltoides microbial communities from Bellville, Georgia, United States - Xylem-Control-R1 | ecosystem: Host-associated > Plants > Phyllosphere > Stem > Wood/Secondary xylem... | reverse complement strand
ATTTTATCACCTGAAAACTTCTAAAAAATACTATAAAGATCTAAACAAAGTCATTAATAACCTCAAACCAGCCTTTAATCTTCCTAAAAATACAAAACCAACCTAATTCAAAAAACATTATAAAGACAGCTATCACTGTCATGAGTTAACTATTCATACTTTATTTCTATTGTGGTAAATGGAGTACGGTTGTGGTAGCGGGAAGTTCTAAAAGTATTTTTACTTGAAAATATATTAAAATAATATATATTTTTATTTTTTAAAAATTATTTTTTACATTAATGTATTAAAATGATATAAAAACATTAAAAAAGTAAAATATATTAAAATAATATATATTTTTATTTTTTAAAAATTATTTTTTACATTAATGTATTAAAATGATATAAAAATATTAAAAAAATATTAATTTAATACAAATAAAAAAATTTAAATTCTTTTTAAAATGCTTTTCAAATATGAAAACAAAAAGGACGTCCTTGCTTTTTGTGCTCTTGCTCATCACTCACCTCAGCCCGTCATCAATCCAAAACAACAAAAAAAATCAAGGCTTCATTCCTTTGTTGTTTTATGGGCAAAGAAAATCAGATTCTTCTATGAAATCTAGCAAGCTCCGTGGTCACTCTTGCTGCAGCATGATGCCATCCATGACGAACTATGTGGGTGCATTATTTTGCTGGTGATGATCTTATGCGTGTGGTGTGGTGTGGTGATGGAGAATTATGACAGCAATATCTCGCAACTGGTCACACGGTGAACTTTCTATAATTATTAAGTAAACAACAGTGTGTAATAATTACGTGCCCAAGCGACAGTGATTTACTTGTCTGAATGCAGTAAATGCTTGTGGCGCCAACACCTGACAATAATTATTCATTAAGCAACTTAATTACAGCCTTAATCTTCCCATCATGATATTTTAATTCTATCATATCAAATGGAAAAGAAAGTCATTTCATTAAAAACAAAAACTAGATGAATTATTAGATGAATTATTAGATGCGTGTCTTTATTTTTATTTAAAATAATTTTTTTTATATTTTTAAAATCGTTTTAATAATTTAATATCAAAAATAATTTTATTTTAATATATTTATAAATAAAAAACACTTTAAATCTTCGTTACAACCAGAATCCCAAACAGTAACTTAATATGAATCTTACAATAGCCAAACGTTTGAATCTCTGTAGATATTTGTGCCTTAATCAAACTATACCATGCCCTAAAAAAAAAATATAAAAACAATATTTTTTTTATATACAAAATATCTCAGGTGTTTACGAACTAACTAGATATTTATACTCGAAGAAAGCTTCCAAAATGAAATTTACAGCCAGCAATTCATAGTTATCACTAAATATCAGTGAGAAGAAAGAGTCAAACTAAAACTAAAACCACGTAACTAATACATAGATCTTGACCCGTTTACTTCACCGCCTGATCAGAGATTCATAAGTAATATGTTTATTTATAGAAAAAAGGCCTGCAAATTAGTTCAGCGATTCATGATGCCCTCGATTGGACTCGCGCTTGTTTGTTGCTGTAGAGCTAGTTTTCAGAACTGGTTTGACTGGACTTAGTTATCTCAGCTTACTTTTTTTTTTTTTTAATTTAATTTTCAATTTAAGGATTTTTTATTGAATTATACTGTCCAAAAAATCCCGACCTTTAGATTAATCTCGTGTATCCGAGGCACCCCTAAAGCCACCCACAGACCTGCTTGGTGGCTTTGGAGGTTGTTTTTTTTTTTTGTTTAAATCATATTTTTCTTGAAAAATATTAATTTAATGTTTTTTATATATTAAATTATTTTAATATATTCTTAATTGAAAAATATTTTTACATGGAAGAAGAACACCTGCTTACTCTAGTTTGAACATTAAAATAACACTACTCTCATAATAAATAAATGGGGTTTATAAACTTTATGATAAAACTTCAATTCGACACAACATTACAATAAAGAATTATACACGATGGTACGTCTGTGTTAAATACCAAAGAAATATTTAGTATTCGTGTGGTTGGTTTGTATTCAACGTCTATGATCAATGATGCTAATTAAGACACGCAATTTTGAGTTAGTGAACTGTGACCGGTCTGATGGCGATGGCGGCCTTCCTCCGTCTTTAATATATTTTTTAATATTTTAATATAATAATATCAAAAATAAGTTTTTAAAAATAAAAAAATTCTTTTAATAAATTTTAAAATAAAAAATATTTTAAAAAATAATTACTAATACATTTTCAGAGTCGAAAAATACACCTACGCGTTTTTTTTTTTTTCCGGTGAAAATGGATGCATTGATTGTTAAGATAAACAGCGGGATCATCACTCTGCCATAGCAGAAACATTGAGGTGTTTTATAACATCAAGAATAATTTAATTTTTTTTATTTATTTTAAATGTCATTTTAATATTTTTCTATATAAAAATTATTTTGCCACCGACGCAATACGAGACACCCTGGCATCCTAGCGAGAAGTGTTGTTAGGTGTCTTCTGTGGTGAACCAGCGTCCGACTAGTATTTCACCACGTAAGCATCTTATGCAGTTACAGAAACAGTTTCCGGCTGTCCAATGGACACAACGATAGTTCTGTCCTGCCTCGAAATATTCAACCATGCACAAAGACACATGATTTGGTCTGCACTCTCCCTCTCTCTCTAGTGTGGTTTATCTATCGCACGTGACATTACACTCCAACATAAATTCTTCTTCGTGTGGCGGGGAGCCGAGCTCTGCATTTCTGGTTGCTGTTCTTAAGTGAGTCTGCGTGGTTTAATTCTGTACCATCGTTGTTAGCGTGGGCATTTAATGCCTTTTAACTCTTCTAGAAAGACTAGCTCACCATGATCCTTTAATTTTGTAAGGTCTAGCATAGCTTTACCTGTCTTGGTTGGTTGGCTTCATTGTCACGGGACGACTTGTTGTGCCTATGCGGTGCACGAGGTCCAAGTTCTTCCAAAGATTTGGAACTCTACTTTTTGCTTGGCGAGCATTTATTTATATGGAGTCTTCTTTCGTTTGTCTTGTTTCTTGTTTTCTTTATTAATAATGCAAGCGATCCATCGGCGGTCTGATACCTACTCCCTAAATTAATTTGTTTATCTTCGTTTTAGTATTTGTTTATCTTCTTTTTAGTATGCGTATATCTCTTTCTTTCAAACTTCAACAAAAGGCGCATATCTTTTTTTGTGATTTGAATATCTGATTTTCCGAGATCCCAGCTGACAAATTCAAAGCTACAGAGGCCCCCTTATGCTAGCTCCCGAAAGCTTGATAAAAATAAATAAATAAAAAATGTTTTTGCTGTTTAAGTATGCTATGTGAACAGTAGTAGTATAGAATCACCTTTCCGTGCCTCTCTTTTCTGTGGTAGCTGAGTTCTAAAGTTGGCAGCTTTTACAATCCCCAATCGAGTTTAGTATGTTAATTGTCTTTTCTTTTCTTTTCTGTACGCGGCCAAATCGGTTTTCAGATTCTGCCTTTTGCTTTTTTATATCATTTTTTTGTGTAATCATTTGCTTCTTGGAATGATTGTTACCATTTTTTTTTTCTTTATCGTTCTGTTTGTGGCCCTGTTATGGCGCACATAATTTCTTCTCCTTTGGAGGGCCATTTCTCCGTGGACCTTACTTACCATTGTAGTGCTCTGTAAATTATGCAGGGAGCAGGAGGGAGGAGATTGATCGGCGTCAAGTGATTTTGCTTTGATTTTATTTTTCCTCTCACTTGAGGGGCTGGGAAGCATGAGTTATTCAACATGGATCACCTCTCTTTCATGCTCAAGCTCTGTAGTTCTGCCTTCAGGGGACACATCTATTCCAATGATATTTCAATGGATGAGATTCATTTTCTTCTCCCCATGTCCTCAAAGAGCTCTTTTATCTTCAGTTGACCTGTTGTTCCTGCTTGCCCTCCTCGGATTTGCGGCTCAGAAGCTGTACTCTAGATTCACATCCAGTGGACGCTCCATCTCTGACATCAACAAGCCCCTTATCGGAAATGGAAACAGCAGAGTTCTTCAGATCACGACTTCTATTTGGTTCAGGCTCTCTTTGATTGTATCGGTCTTGTTAGCTTTATGCTACATTGCTGTCTCCATTCTAGCATTCAGTCAAAGCAGTCGGTTGCCATATTGGAAGGTGCTTGATGGCGTCTTTTGGTTAGTTCAAGCAATAACTCATGCAGTGATTGCAATCTTGATCATTCATGAGAAGAGATTTCAAGCTACCACTCATCCACTATCTCTTCGAATTTATTGGGTTGCAAATTTCATCACCACTGGTTTGTTTATGCTATCAGGGATCATTCGTTTGGTGGCTCTGGATCACAACTTGATATTTGATGACATATTTTCTGTAGTAGCCTTCACTTTTTCAATTGTTCTTTTTGCTGTAGCCATTAGAGGATCGACTGGGATTACTGTAATCAGGGAATATGAAGCAGTAATGCATGATGACACCAAATTACATGAACCTCTTCTGGAAAAATCCAGTGTGACTGGTTTTGCTACCGCCTCTATAATATCCAAGTCCCTTTGGCTTTGGATGAATCCCCTTCTGCGCAAGGGTTACAAATCTCCACTCAAGATAGATGATGTGCCGACCCTTTCACTGGAGCATAGAGCTGAAAAAATGTCGCAGCTCTATGAATCCAAGTGGCCAAAACCACATGAAAAGTCAAACAACCCTGTTCGAACCACATTGTTGAGGTGCTTTTGGAAGGAAATTGCCTTCACTGCGTTCCTTGCAATCTTGCGGCTCTGTGTCATGTATGTTGGGCCAATGCTCATCCAAAGTTTCGTCGATTACACAGCTGGGAAAAGAACCTCTCCCTTTGAAGGATATTACCTTGTATTGACTCTTCTTGTCGCAAAATTTGTTGAGGTTCTGACTGTCCACCAATTTAACTTCAATTCTCAGAAACTTGGGATGCTCATTAGATGTTCTCTCATCACTTCTTTATACAAGAAAGGGCTCAGGTTATCTTGTTCTGCTCGTCAAGCTCATGGAGTTGGACAGATTGTGAATTACATGGCTGTTGATGCCCAGCAACTCTCTGATATGATGTTACAGCTGCACTCCATATGGTTAATGCCATTGCAGCTTGGTGTTGGCTTGGTGCTCCTATATAATGTTCTTGGTGCCTCAACAATCACGGCTTTTCTTGGAATTCTTGGCGTTATTTTGTTCGCTATTTTTGGAACCCGAAGGAATAATAGGTTCCAGAGAAATGTGATGGTAAATCGTGATTCAAGGATGAAGGCAACAAATGAGATGCTGAATTACATGCGTGTGATCAAGTTCCAAGCATGGGAAGAACACTTCAACAAGAGAATCCAAAACTTTCGCGAATCAGAATTTGGATGGATTTCCAAGTTTTTGTACTCAATCTCCGGTAACATAATTGTGATGTGGAGCGCACCATTGCTAGTGTCAACTCTTACATTTGGTACTGCACTGCTATTGGGAGTCCCACTTGATGCAGGGACAGTGTTCACAACGACATCTGTCTTTAAAATCTTGCAGGAGCCTATCAGGACATTCCCTCAATCTATGATATCACTTTCACAAGCGATGGTATCTCTTTCGAGATTGGATCGTTACATGATAAGCAAGGAATTGGTGGAAGAGTCAGTTGAAAGAGTGGATGGTTGTGATGACAGAATTGCTGTGCAGATTAAGGATGGGGTATTTAGCTGGGACGATGAAGCTGAAGATGATGTTTTGAAAAACATAAATTTGGAGGTCAAGAAAGGGGAGCTCACTGCTATTGTTGGGACTGTGGGATCTGGGAAATCTTCTCTCCTCGCCTCAATTCTCGGTGAGATGCACAAAATATCAGGAAAGGTACGGATTATGAAACATAACCTCAGGGGTTCATCCATTACTTTTTTCTTATATTTAGGTGTTCTGAATCAGCCTCATGCATCTCTCTCTCTCTCTGTTAGCTAGAGTTTTTTTCATCAACTATGAGACTTCTCAATATCCAGTATGTTTTTGGTTTGTTTGGTCCTTGTCAATCTCGTACAGTTGGAACGCATTCATGTATGACACTGAACTCATTTTTATTGAAGCTCAGAATTTGGCTGCTCAAAGTCATCAATGGGACTTCTCTTTTTCCATCCTGCTCAATTTGGGGCCATGTTATACCATAGTAATTGAAGGCTATCTTGGTCATCATTCTTATTATCTCTTCCCTGTGTTCTCTTTCAAATTTTTTTTGTTTTTTGATCACCTTTTGTTGGACTAAATTTCCCTCCTTGGTTTACACTGTTTAGTTGTTGCTTTTGCTGCTCATGCAATCCATTTAACACAACTTTCCTCATTTGGTTGCTAAATTGCAAATGATAAACTTGAAATATTTTACTGAGATATTTTACTTTTCCTTCAACAGGTCAGGGTTTGTGGAACAACTGCCTATGTTTCTCAAACATCATGGATTCAAAACAGCACCATTGAGGAGAACATATTATTTGGTTTGCCAATGAATAGGGAGAAATACAAGGAAGTTATCAGGGTTTGTTGCTTGGAGAAGGACATGGAAATGATGGAGTTTGGGGATCAGACTGAGATTGGAGAGCGTGGCATCAACCTCAGTGGTGGACAGAAGCAGCGGATACAACTTGCAAGGGCTGTTTATCAGGACTGTGATATATATCTTCTTGATGATGTTTTTAGTGCTGTTGATGCGCATACTGGGACTGATATATTTAAGGTGACACTAAAGTTAGTTGCTTTAAAGCTTAAACATGTAGTGGAAGTGAAATGATTTACTCTTCATGCCATTTTGATCATAGGTGCTTTAATTTGTTATGGAAATTCAGAGTCAGCTAGTAGAAAACACGAAAAATCACTTATGTTAGAGAATTTAGATAATTGATGTCATCTCTATAATCTCCTGTAAAAAAGGCATGCAAATTTTTCTAGGTAAAAGTTACGTTTTCTAGTTAGTGAATCAGTATTTTTACGTGATGCATTCTGAGAAATGGATAGCGGTTCTGAATCATATCAATGCCTTCTGCAGGAATGTGTTAGAGGAGCACTGAAGGGAAAGACCATCTTACTTGTGACCCACCAAGTTGACTTCTTGCACAATGTGGATCTTATCTCGGTAAGCAGAAAAATCACTTTGTATCATTCTCACCCACGAAGATAAGAGTTTATGATCGATAATTTCTTTAGAAAATGGCATCTCTCAATACCAGGTTATGCGAGATGGACAGATAGTACAATCAGGAAAGTACAATGATCTCTTAGTGTCTGGATTGGATTTTGGAGCATTAGTTGCTGCCCATGATACTTCAATGGAGCTTGTAGAGGCCAGCTCTGAAATTTCTAGTGAAAACTCTCCCAGACCACCGAAGTCCCCTCGTGGTCCTTCCAAACTTGGGGAAGCCAATGGTGAAAACAAGCTTCTAGATCAACCAAAGTCAGATAAGGGAACTTCGAAGCTCATTGAAGAAGAGGAAAGAGCAACTGGTAATATAGGCCTGCACGTGTATAAACAATACTGCACCGAGGCTTTTGGATGGTGGGGTATAGTAGTGGCAATGCTATTGTCCCTAGTATGGCAAGCATCTCAAATGGCTGGGGATTATTGGTTGGCATATGAAACTGCAGAAGAGCGTGCTGCAATGTTCAAGCCTTCACTATTTATATCTGTCTACGGAATCATTGCAGCTGTATCAGTGGTGTTCTTAGCAATGAGATCCCTTTTTGTCACGCTTATGGGGCTTAAAACTGCCCAAAAGTTGTTTGGTGGTATCCTTCATAGTATCTTGCACGCACCCATGTCATTTTTTGACACCACACCTTCAGGAAGAATATTAAGTCGAGTAAGGATGCAAGACCCGATCATGATAATTTTTCCCAGTGTGTGCTTTCAACCATGAATGTATTCCTTCTTATATCTATAGCGGGTCTATTGGCTCAAGATGCTGAAATTGTCACAAATTTTTTTATTTTGCTCATATTTTTCTCTTTCAGGCCTCATCAGATCAAACCAATGTAGATATCTTCCTTCCATTTATGTTAGCCCTTACAATTGCAATGTACATCTCAGTCCTCGGCATCATCGTAATTATATGTCAATATACTTGGCCAACCGTGTTCCTAGTAATTCCTCTTGGTTGGCTAAACTTCTGGTTTCGGGTAAGAGCTCACATTTTTATCTTGCTGGTAGCTTTTTCAGTTTGCAACCTCACACACTCACAAATGAAATCACACAACAGATATGTATGTGTTGCTTGTTTAAATATATCTCTATCAGCTTCAAAGCTTTCTGATGTGATTTTCATCCTAATTTCTAAATCTTCATTGTAATATGCGTTTATGACTATCTTGCCTCTTGGATTTGTGAGCAGATTTTTATCTCAAAATTGATATGGAATTTATATACTGACGATTTATCTTTCTTGGTTGCAGGGGTATTTTCTTGCAACATCTCGAGAATTAACTCGACTCGACTCAATTACTAAAGCTCCTGTTATCCATCACTTTTCAGAAAGTATTTCTGGAGTTATGACAATCCGGTCTTTCAGAAAACAGGATAGTTTCTGTCAGGAAAATGTTAACAGAGTGAATGCCAATTTGCGCATGGACTTTCACAACAATGGATCGAATGAGTGGTTGGGTTTGCGATTGGAAATGATTGGGAGTTTCATTCTGTGCGCTTCAGCTATGTTCTTGATTCTATTACCAAGCAGTATTGTTAAGCCAGGTAATTGCACGTTTACATGTTACTGTCATGAGGCAACATCTCTCAAGGATTTGATTAATAAAAGAAATGATATAATTTATGTTCATCTATATACAAGATTTCTGGACCAAGTGATTCAAAGTGTTCTTGGCAAAAGAGTCTCATTCTTCCTTCAATGCAAAGGCATCTGCATATTATGTTTCTTTGGTTCTATTTAACTCGTATGCTATCATGTTACTTGTGTTCCTGTTTACATATGATGAGGCTTAAAGTTTTTATATTAAAATCATGGATTAAAGCATCCAAAGCATCAGTTCTTCTGATATCATCTCTGGAGTATCGAACTGCAGATACTCAAATTTCTTAAAGCCATCAGAATTTTAAATGTTTGTATTCCAGAAAACTAACCAAATTCTGCATGATGCAGAGAATGTTGGTTTATCTCTCTCCTATGGGCTATCCCTCAATTCTGTGCTGTTCTGGAGCATATATTTTAGTTGCTTTGTGGAAAATAGAATGGTCTCTGTTGAGAGGATCAAACAATTCACAAATATTGCATCAGAGGCAGCATGGAAGATAAAGGATAGGGTTCTTCCTCCAAACTGGCCTGCCCATGGCAATGTTGATCTAAAGGACTTGCAGGTAAAATGTTTTACAATAGATCTTTATAAAGAAATCAGTTTATGTTTTCATTTTTTCTAGAGGTGCAATTCACACCCTATCCTAATAGCTCATTTAGGCTGAGGAAGTGAAAAGCAAATGAAATTGCCTGGTATGAGGACGAGCAAAGCACAATATGCGCACATCGATAGCACTTAGTTGTATATGTGAACTTGGAATCTTTGCTCATATATACACGTTTTATCTGTTCTACTTTTTCGTGAACAGGTAAGATATCGTCCAAACACTCCTCTGGTTCTCAAGGGCATTACTCTCAGCATTCAAGGGGGAGAGAAGATTGGTGTTGTTGGACGTACAGGGAGTGGAAAGTCAACTTTGATCCAAGTCTTCTTCAGGCTGGTGGAACCAACAGGAGGAAAAATAATTATTGATGGCATTGACATCTGTATGTTAGGACTCCATGATCTCAGGTCTCGTTTTGGCATAATTCCTCAAGAACCTGTCCTCTTTGAAGGAACAGTGAGAAGCAACGTGGATCCCGTTGGACAGCATACAGATGAGGATATATGGAGGGTAATCATGCGGTTCCCATTTCTTGATTCACTCCACTTAATTATTGGAGTTATTTTTTTTCAGAGTTTGCAAGCTGAAAAGTTTGATGTTTTTGTAGAGTCTCGAACGCTGTCAACTCAAAGATGCTGTGGCTTCAAAACCTGAAAAACTTGATTCTCCTGGTAAAATTTGACTGTCATGTGTTTCACAGTTTTCACTTTTCCAAACTTCTCAAGCTGAACATATTACCGGAACAAAAATTTATGGAACCTTTTGACTCCATAGTGATTGACAACGGAGACAACTGGAGCGTGGGGCAAAGGCAGCTTCTTTGTTTGGGGAGAGTTATGCTAAAGCACAGTCGCCTGTTGTTCATGGATGAAGCAACTGCTTCAGTTGATTCACAAACTGATGCTGCGATTCAAAAGATTATCAGAGAGGAATTTGCTGATTGTACGATTATCAGCATTGCTCACAGAATACCTACAGTCATGGACTGTGACAGGGTTTTAGTTGTCGATGCAGGTATGCTCTTCTTTCTACTATCATCGTCTTCATATTATACTTACCTCCAGGAAAGAGTCTTTGAAATCTCGCACAACAGTGGATTGGTCAGTTTATATCACACAAAAGGCATAGTTCATTTATAATAACAATTCTTGTACTCGCAAACTGAGAGTTCTGATTCTCCGAATACATGCTGCATTCAAGACAATAGGCTGGATATTCTGACTGGCTTTGTTTCTTGTTTGTAACAGGGCGGGCAAAAGAATTTGATAAACCATCACGGTTGCTTGAGAGGCCATCGCTGTTTGGGGCATTGGTTCAGGAGTATGCCACTCGCTCAGCTGGATTGTAAGCAAACAGTCTGCTTTGATCACTAGCGTCATCCTGTTGTTAATCTTGGTAAGAATCTCCGGAGGAGCATAACTTTGACCAAAAAGGAGAGAACACAATTTGCAATGTTGCGAGAAACTTTATGCTAATTATTCCAAAGAATTCGGTAGCCGAATTATGCAAAATGTCTTCCTTGGCTGTATTAGCATAGCTACGTAAGCTTCTCTTTCATTTTGGTAGAGGATGACTTGATAGGGAACAATTGTTTAAAACGCTTTGGATGAGCAAGAAATTATTCTAGCCTTATGTCTTTCGATATCCCTTCTTGTATTATGTTTGGATGAATTTGCTGAACTGAACTAAGAATAACTTAAATATGAACAAAGAAATCCTGAGTTATCCATGAAGGAGCATGACCTGTTTTCATGGGGTGGCCATAGTATATACCAAAGGCATCTCCATGCATAACTCATAAAATGATTAACAAAAACAACTAAAAAGAGGACGGTGTTTTGTAGATGGGACGCGGTGCTGTCTTTTCCTAAACAAAAATAAATTGCAAATATGTTCTCTCTCTCTTTTTTTTTTAATTTTAGATTAACGTAAGTGTCCTGATCAGTTTGCGCGTATTTCGACTAATCCCACAGCTCTAAAGTTAATAATCAACCATGCAAGCCTCTAGTGACCCTGAGGTTTGCGAGACTCGAACTGGTGACCTCTGAAGAGCAAACTCAGGATCTGACCAGTTGATCTACATTCTTCAAAATTAATATGTTCTCTTTTTGATCTTTGACATTGTACGCCTACAATGAATGGCCCCTAAAAGAAAAAATATTATAACTTCTTGATTGATTATATTCTACTTTAAAATTGATTATAATTTCTCAACTTGCCTAAAATAAACATGATTCCTTGTGTTTTGAAATAGTATATGCAAATCAAATAATTCATGTGCAAATCATTATCCATTTACTGTTATTCTTCAAGATACAAAACATTGTTCGTGTGACATTTATGTAATTTTCATTGCTTTGAATGACCATATGGGTCTTTTAATTAGTTATGTGTTATTCCAATTCTTGAAATTCATTCTCGACTCCTTTTAGTCCATAATATCATTTCTTGAGAGAGATGGGAGGGCGTGGTGATAAAAGGAAGGGGAAGAAACACGCCAGCCACTCCATTTTCAATGATGTAACAGTTGAAAATGGTGTCAAAATAATAGGCCACGGTGTTCTTAACGAGATTGTAGGCCAAATCCCAAATATTTGGGATAAGATGAAGAAGCCGTTGCATGAAAAAAGGAGCATGCAACGTGGAAACATGAAGAAGCAATTACATGTTACATGCAACGTGGGAAAGGGTCGTGGCAGTTGAGCATTATATAGCAGAAGTGGAATGAGTCCTCTACAACGGAGAGTTCATGTGTTATTTTCTTATGTTAAGATGTATTTTGAATTCCAGTTGTTGCTATTAGTTTTCCTATTATTTCGGTATTTTGTTGTGGTTTGGCTTATATAATTAAGCCAAGAACCTATTATAAGGAATAAGAAAGAAATATCTAAACAGTGGTACATTCTCACCAGAAAAGAGTTAATTTTCATTTATAAATCTATCTTGGGACATATCACTAGTATCAGAGCCAGGTTATGGGAACAAATAAAGAGCGCATTGAACAGCTAGAAGTTGGGCTTGGGGGAGTGCAGGATAGATTAGATGGTATGGAGTAAGGCATGGTCGACAAGCTTCATCACTTAGAAGAAACTAACAACCGCCTCACTAATGTAATGGTCGTTAACCAGGAGCCTTCCAACCATAGCAACCAACAACGTGAAGGTCATGAAGGGGGACGAATGGTGGTCTCTTCCAAGACAACAAGGCTTGAATTTCCTCGATTCTCAGGTGATGATCCAACGGTGTGGTTCAATTGTGTGAACCAATTTTTCGAGTTCCAAAATACTCCTGAAGCTCAGAAAGTTTCTTTGGCTTCATACCACTTAGAAGGAGAGGCAAACCAGTGGTGGCAGTGGCTTCCCAAGACATTCTAGGATGAAGGATGTGTTATATCGTGGGCAGATTTTGAGGACGAACTCTGGGCTCGCTTTGGACCTTCCAAATGCAAAGATTTTGATGAAGCCTTTTCAAGGATAAGATATCATGGTTCTCTGCGTGATTAACAGAAGGAATTCAAACGATTGGGCAACTGAGTAAGAGGCTGGACGCAAAGAGCACTGGTGGGAACATTTATGGGTGGTTTAAAAATGAACATCTCCGATGGTATATGAATGTTTAAGCCTAGGACTTTGAAAGAAGTCATCAGCTTAGCAGGCATGAAAGATGATCAACTCACAAGACAAAGAAGAGGTGTAAGACCTACAAATCTGATGCGAGCTCTATTAACTCTTGCCACTGCTAATCAAGCAGCACCACCAGTTCCTACCGTTCCTGTGCGACGACTTACCTGGGATGAAATGCAACGGAGGCGAGCTCAAAACTTATGTTTTAATTGCAATGATCGTTTTACTACAGGACACAAATGTTAGGGGCCACGGGTACTCATGTTAGAGGGTTACGATGGCAGCAATAGTTTATTAGTTGACAATGGCAATGAAGAACTGACAATTGAGGAGAACCAAGAAGAGATAGTTACACCAGAAATTACACTGCATGCACTAACAGGGTGGACTGTGTCCAAAACCATGAGGATATCTGCAGAAATTAGTTCTCATCATGTCATTGTATTAATCGACAGTAGGTCAACTCATAATTTTATTAGTGAGCGAATGGCTAATCTATTGAGGCTACCGGTAGTGCCAACAAACACCTTTTCAGTTCGGGTTGCCAATAAAGAGTCTTAGATGCCAAGGGCGGTTTGAGGAGGTACAAATAGACCTACAGGGCATTTTTTCCCTTAACTTTTTATTCTTTACCTCTCACAGGATTGGATGTAGTTATGGGAATTCAATGGCTTGAGCTACTGGGTTCTATGGTTTGTAACTGGAAATGATTAACCATGGAATTTGTGTGGGAAGGCCAAACCAAAAGGTTGTAGGCGTCGATAGGCAAGATATTCAAGCAGCATCCTTCAAAGAAATCTCTAAGGAAATTCGTCCTAGCAATGTGCTGTTTGCTTTATGCCATCAAGTCACTGATATGGAACCATCACAGAATATTCATCCCAGCATGCAAGCAATGTTGCAAAATTTCTCAAATCTCTTTGCAGAGCCTTCAAGTTTACCGACAACGAGGGAGATTGATTATGGTATCCCACTTAAAGAAGATACTGAGCCAGTGAATGTTAGACCCTATAGATACACACATTATCAGAAGAACAAGATTGAGAAGCAGGTCCAAGAGATGCTAAGAGTCGGTCTTGTTCGCCACAACACCAGTCCTTTTTCTTCACTTGTCCTGCTAGTAAAGAAAAAAGATGGGAACTGGTGCTTTTGCACAGATTATCGCGCGTTCAACGCGGTAACCATTAAAGATCGTTTTCCAATTCCCACAGTTGATGATATGTTGGATGAGCTTTACGGTGCTTCTTATTTTACTAAGCTAGACATGCGAGTCGGATACCATCAGGTGCAAGTAAATCCACATGATATCCATAAAACTACTTTCCGCACACATAATGGCCATTTTGAATACTTGGTAATGTCATTTAGTTTGTGTAATGCACCTTCTACCTTTCAGGATATTATGAACTCTATTTTCCGTCATCATCTGTGAAAATTCATATTAGTTTTCTTTGATGATATTTTGGTCTATAGCCCTGATTGGGACACACATTTAGTGCATGTTAAACAAACCTTTGAGATATTAAAGGATCACTAGTTCTATGTCAAAGCTAGCAAATGTGTATTTGGCAAACAGGAGTTGGAGTACCTGGGGCACATTGTAACTAGCCAAGGCGTGAAAATGGATGATAGTAAAATTGTAGCCATGGTCGCTTGGCCTTCACTCGCTAACATATCATAACTACGTGGTTTCTTAGTTTTGACGGGCTATTATAGAAAGTTTGTCTAAGGTTATGGCATTATAGCTCGCCCACTCACCACTCTTCTTAAAAATGGCAATTTAGATGGCATGAGGAAGTTGAAGCTGCCTTTCTAGCTCTTAAACAGGCCATGACAACCACTCCAACATTAGCCATGCCAAATTTCAACGAGTTCTTCACTATAGAAACTGATGCATCTGGGGAAGGTATTGGCGTAGTGATATCTCAACAAGGCAAACCCATTGCCTACATGAGTCGCGCCTTTGGAGTGACTAAACAATCTTGGTCGACATATGCTAGAGAAATGTTGGCAATCATAGAAGCTATAAGGTTGTGGAGGCCTTACCTCCTAGGTCATAAATTCTATATTCAGACGGATCAACGCAGCCTCAAATATTTCCTGGACCAACGTGTAACAACTCCAGAGCAATAAAAATAGGTCACTAAGCTTATGGGCTATAGCTACGAGATTATTTATAGACCGGGCAAAGAAAATTTTGTAGCAGATGCTCTCTCCCGTATGCAATGGAATCTTATGCTTCACAGGATTTTCACTTCGCAAGTTACCTTATGGGACGAAATCAAAAAGGCTATAGCAGCAGATCCATACATTCAATCAATGGGTCATGTGGCCACTGAAAAACTTGGCAGATCATATATGTGGCGTCAATGATTATTGCTATATAAAGGAAGGATCATTGTTCCAGACATTTCCTCTTTAAGAACTACGTTGTTATATGAAGTGCATGACACCAAGGTGAGGGGTCATTCAGGTATCCTTCGTACACTCAAAAAATTACGTATGCATAAATCAGTACATGATTATATCAGAGGGTGTGAGATATGTCAGAAGGTGAAAGTCAAAACATTATCTCCAACTGGGCTTCTTCAACCTCTGCCAATTCCGTGTCAAGTCTGGGATGACATTACTCTAGATTTTATTAATGGATTACTGCTTTCTCAAAGGAAGGACACCATCATGGTGGGTCAATCGGTGAAGTAAGTCTGCCTACTTTCTTACTCTGAGTCACCCTTTTACAGCAAAAATTATGGCAGAAAAATTCATGGACGGCATCATCAAGCTGCACGACATGCCCAAGTCCATTGTTAGTGATCGAGACCCCATCTTTATCAGCCATTTATAGTAGGAATTCTTCAAGATGTCGAGTACCAAGCTCCAACTTAGTTCTGCATATCATCCCCAATAGGAAGGCCAAATTGAAGTCGTCAACCGCTGTGTTGAGCAATACCGTCAATGTTTTGTTCATCAATGGCCAAGGAAGTGATGTTGTTACTTACTATGGGCTGAGTATTGGTATAATACCACATTTCACATTTCCACAGGGATGACTCCTTTCCAAGCATTGTATGGTCGTCTTCCACCTTCCATTCCAATCTATACTGTAGGCTTATCTCCAATACATGAAGTTGATCGATAGCTCCTGAGCTGCGATGATCTGCAACAACAATTAAAGACCAACTTAGCTAGCTCAAAGAATAAAATAAAACAGTTGGCAGACAAAAAACGGAGGGACATCTCTTTTAATATTGGCGAATGGGTTTTTTTAAAGTTGCATCTCTATCGTCAGCAAACTGTTTTCAAAAGAGTCTTCCAGTAATTAGCTAACCGATTTTATGGACTATACAAGATCATTGAAAAGATTGGATTTGTGGCATACAAATTACAGTTGCCAGAAGGAGCGCGCATTCATCCGGTGTTTCATGCATCAGTACTTCAAAAATTCTATGACAACAAGAAAATGAAGGAGTCATTTTCTTAGAGCCTTAAGCTATATTAGACTACCGCCAGATCAAGTAAGGCACCCAGCTTATCGAAGAGAGTTTAGTGCAATGGAAACACCTTTCAGCCAAGGAAGCAACGTGGGAACCAACACAGCAGATACGGACGTTGTTTCTAACTATGGACCTTGTGGACAAGGCTCCACTTGTTGGGGGAGGTATTGATAGGCCATGACATTCTCAATGAGATTGTAGGCCAAATCCTAAATATTTGGGATAAGATGAAGAAGTCGTTGCATGGAAAAAGAAGGAGCATGCAACGTGGAAACATGAAGAAGTGGTTGCATGTTACATGCAATGTGGAAACATGAAGAAGCAGTTGCATGTTACATGCAATGTGGAAACATGAAGAAGCAGTTGCATGTTACATGCAATGTGGGAAAGGGTCGTGGCAGTTGAGCATTATATGGCAGAAGTGGAATGAGT